>Ga0081606_1000248_pt1 | contig 26103 bp, 26 predicted proteins | sample EareggfetidaYelm_FD_71127 | JGI IMG/M metagenome (GOLD analysis project Ga0081606, IMG submission 71127) | Earthworm egg capsule microbial community from the University of Washington, USA - E. fetida Yelm (SPADES assembly) (version 2) | ecosystem: Host-associated > Annelida > Reproductive system... | reverse complement strand
GGTCACTCCGGTTTTCAGTCCGTTGTTCGCACCGGTTACAAATGAATCAAAAATCGTTGTATTGATCGCCGTGAATTTTTTCTCATGGATAAATGAAAAAATCAGCGTAAATGCAATAATCGCCACAAGCATTAAACCCGAGAGATTGTTTGTAAACACGTTTTTTTCAATCAGGTCCATGCGTCCAATGTAAAACAATAATCCGGCAATCGCAGCTATCATACAGATCAACGCTACAACCAAAGAGGCGCTTTTAAAGTTTACTTTTTGCCTGATGCCAATGATGATAAAAGCCGCGATCGTTCCGATAAATGATGTAATGATACACGGCAGCATCACATCGGCGGGATTGCTTGCATTTTCAGCGGCGCGATAACCAATGATCGACGTTGGGATCAAAGTTAAACCTGCGGCATGCAAACACATAAACATAATTTGTGCGTCACTGGCGCGGTCTTTATCGGGATTGAGTTCCTGCAAACTTTGCATCGCTTTGAGTCCGAATGGCGTTGCTGCCGAATCCAATCCGAGGAAATTCGCTGCAAAATTCAACGTCATATAAGAAATGGATTCGTGGTTTTTCGGCACGGTCGGAAACACTTTTACAAAAACCGGACTGAGTTTTTTTGCCAGTTTTTCAGAAGCTCCGGAATCGATCAACAGCTGCATCAATCCGCAGAAAAAAGCGAGATAGGCTATTAATGGAAGAATTAAATCGAGTAACGTATTTTTACAGGTTGCTAAAAGCCCGTCGGTTTTCTGGACGCCGCTGTAAATTTTTACCGTCTTGTTTTTGAACACATAAGTCGTATCGGCATTGGATTCGTCTTTATTGATCACAATCGTTTTTTCTGGTGCTTTTTCAATGCTGTCGCGGATAAACGCAGGCAATTGCTCTTTGTATTTTTCGGAGATCAAAACCGGATCGTCCTTTTTGCCATTCAATATAAAATCTACCGAATAACTGTTTGCCGTAAACAAACTCACTACAATAAAGACAATTGACGAAATGAAAATCGCCAGCCAAAACCTGCTTAGAACCATGATCTGTTTTTTTGTAAATGTAGATATTTAGTTGCAGAGTTGCAAAGTGGCTGAGTAGCCAAGTTTCCTGGTTTGTGGGTACTAATTAAACTGAAAATTTCTGGATAAACGTACTGCCCTAGCCCCGATTGCAGCAAGTATCCTCGCAGAGATACTGCGGAAAGCGGGAAAAAGCTCCTAAAAACAACTCTGTAACTTTGTCACTCAGCAACTTAAACTCAAACATGCAACACCTCATCGTCAACCAACAATTCCTCGCGGCGCAAACGCAGGAAAATCTGCGCTACGGCAATCGTGTCTTTTTCGCAATACGTTACGATGCGGTCGATGTCTTTTTCAACATAATAAACATGGCCTACCTGGCTGCCGTCGATGTCGCCTTTTGGCGATGGGATGCCAAGGATTTTTGTGAGTAATTTTAGCGATGTAAAATGTTTGTAATCGCCAAATTTCCACAACTCCAAAGTATCGAGATGCGGAATTTCCCAAGGTTTTTTACCAAATAAATTGAGTTTTGCAGGAATTGGAATCTGATTGATAATCATTCTCCTTGCGATAAACGGAATGTCAAATTCCTTCGCGTTGTGGCCGCATAATAAATGCTGCGGCTGGTTGAAATGATTGCTGAGCAAATTATTAAAATCCTTTAAGATTTTGGGTTCATCTCCAAAAAAAGACGTGACGCGAAAATTCCGGATGTCACCTTTGAATGTAAAATAGCCTACAGAAATGCAGACGATTTTTCCAAATTCGGCCCAAATGCCGGCACGGTCATAAAAATCTTCGGGAGTAAATTCGTCGCGCCTTTGGTATTGGGTTTTGAGTTCCCAAAGCTGTTGCATTTCGGCGTCAAGCGTCTTAAAGTTTTCTTCGGCAGGAACGGTTTCGATGTCGAGGAACAGGATGTTTTCGAGGTGGATTTTTTCTATCATTTGGCGTATATTTAAGTGATTGGCGTTTATTATTTTGTCGATGCGAGCATTTTATACGTTTCGTCAAGATAACCGTAAAAATCGTCGCTGTGTTTGTTTCCTGTTGTGCTGCGAACGTGTTTATGACCGAGGCGAACGATGATCAGATCATCTTCAGGAATCACAATTACATATTGGCCAAGATGGCCGCGCATGTAAAAAATCTTTTTGTTTTTGTAATCGCTGAGCCAAAATCCGTAACCATATTCGGGTGAAGCTGCAAAACGCGGTGTGATCGATTTGGCTACAAAAGCACTGTCGAGAATGGGCTTGCCATTCCATTTTCCGTATTGCTTGTACAATTTTCCAAAACGCGCAAAATCACGGGCGTTGCTTGCGATGCAGCAGTACGCTTTTACAGTTCCGTTTTTGTGGTCGGTTTGCCAAAGTGCTTCATTTTCTGCGCCCATCGGTTGCCAGAAATTTTTCGAAACGTAATCTGCAAGGCTTTCGCCTGTTGCTTTTTCAATGCACATCGCCAGCAGCTGCGTATTGCCGCTCAGATATTTATATACTTTTCCTGGTGTGTCAATGCCTTTTTGACTAAGGATTACGCTGTCGAGATCTTTATCGAAATACGCGCGCGTAGTGATTGAGAACGGACTGTAATACGACTCATCCCAATCAAGGCCGGAAGCCATAGACGACAAATCACCAACAGTCATTGTTGCAGATTTCCCATTTTTAAACTGTGGATAAAAATCGGAAACCAACTGGTCGATGCTTTTGATTTTTCCCTGCATAATGGCTTTTCCAAATGCGGCAGAAACAATGCTTTTAGCCATTGAAAAAGAATTTGACTTGGAGTCTTTTCCGTAGCCGTCATAGTAACTCTCGCTCCAAATGCTGTCATTTTTGATGATTAAAAAAGCGACGGTTCCGGTTTCTTTATGCCAGTTTTCAAGTTCGGCTGTGGGTTTTACGGCGTTGTAGTCTTTAGCGCTGTTCCAAGGCTGCGGCGTGGTGCTTTTTGGGATTTCGCGGTTGGTAAAATAATGGTAATCGTCCAGAAATGCGGTTTTGTGTCCGTTCAGGTAAATTGTCCTGACTGCAGTAATCAGGTAATCGAAATTGAAAATGTAAAGCAATAATGTGATCGATGTCAGTACGACAATGAACCACAACAGGATCTTGATGAGGATTTTCATATTTTTTCAGCCAAAAATTGCACGAATATTCACGAATGTACACAAATTTTTTGAATTTTGCCGACAATACAAGTTCCGTACAAATTCCTCCAATTCGCGGCTAAAACAAGCTTTGCTGTGTGCTTGGATTTTCATATTCTAGCAGCCATTTTTTGCGCCACAAACCGCCGGCATAACCGGTTAATGAGCCGTCTGTCCCGATGACGCGGTGGCATGGAACGACAATCCACAGCGGATTTTTCCCGTTAGCTGAAGCAACGGCACGGATGGCTTTGACATCGCCGAGTTTTTTGGACAGATCCATATAAGACATGGTTTTGCCAAATGGAATCTTTAGCAATTCCTGCCAGACTTTTTGCTGGAATTCGGTTCCGGAAGGATTTAATTTGAAATTAAAATCAGTGCGTTTGCCTTCAAAATAATCGTTGAGCTGATTGACGGCTTCTTTTAAAATTTCTGGGATTTCGGATGAAATTGCTGTTGTGTCATTCAATACTGAAATTGTCGAAATCCCGGATTCGTCTCCGGTGATTTTGGTAATTCCCAGTGGTGATTTGATGTAGGCGATTTCCATGTTTTAAAGGTAGGTTTTTTGCTTTGAAATAACAATGTTGTTTTGAAAACTGCTGCCCTAGCCCTGATGGAAGCGGCATCCTTTTGTGGCGCGCAGCAGAACAAAAGATATAGCGGACAGCAGGACTCAGCTCCTGAAAAAATTACTTTAAATGGCTGAAAATATAACTTTCGAGCGCATTTAATTCTTCTTCGGACATGTTTTTGGTGATCGCAAAATTGGTTTTCATGACTTCAAACTGGCTCGGATCGACGATGGGCTCTTCGTTGCCTTTTAGGAAACTGACCATGTTGCCGTTTTTGTCTTTGTAGGTTCTTGCAATTTCCTGCAGGCTTGGGCCAATGATTTTCTGGTCTTTTTGATGACAGGCGATGCAGTTTCCTTTGCCTTCGAAAAGTTCCTGGCCGAGTTGTTCGGGCGTTTGTTTTTCAGCGTTGGATTCCGGGTAAAGGCTTTCTTTTTTTTCTTCTGATTTACAGCTGAAAAACAGGGCAATCGTTAGTAGGAATAAAAAAATTTTATGCATGTTTTTTTGTTTTGGACCATTAAGGGATTAAGGTTGATTAAGCGAATTCTTAATTCTTAAATTTTATTTATTCAAAATCACCGCTGCTTCTTTCGCGAAATAAGTCGAAATAATATTTGCGCCTGCTCTTTTGATGCAATACAACTGTTCGATCATGATTTTGTCGTGGTCGAGCCAACCGCGTTCTGAAGCCGCTTTGACCATCGCATATTCGCCCGAAACCTGATACACCGCAACAGGAACATTGACGGCATTTTTAACTTCACGGACAATATCGAGATAGGCCATTCCGGGTTTTACCATGACAATATCGGCGCCTTCAGCAACATCATCAAGCGTTTCCTTGATCGCTTCGATGCGGTTTGCATAATCCATCTGGTAGGTTTTTTTGTCTTTCGGAACGTTATTCAAGTCTACCGGTGCTGAATCTAACGCTTCGCGGAACGGACCGTAAAATGCCGACGCATATTTGGCAGAATAACTCATGATTCCAACGTTGTGGTGGCCGTTTTCTTCCAAAGCGCTTCTGATCGCATACACGCGGCCGTCCATCATGTCTGAAGGTGCGACAAAATCGGCACCGGCTTCGGCATGGCTGAGGCTCATTCGCGTCAGTGCGTCAAGCGTAAGATCGTTGATGATTTGTCCTTTTTCGATAATGCCGTCGTGGCCGTAAATGGAATACGGATCGAGCGCCACATCGGGCATGACGATCATTTCAGGAACGGCGTCTTTGATTGCGCGGATGGTTTGTTGCATCAATCCGTTTTTGTTCCAGGCTTCTTTTCCGGTGTTGTCCTTTAAATTTTCGGACACTTTGACGTAGATATTTACGGCTTTGATACCCAAATCCCAGGCTTCTTTGACTTCTTTAATGGTATTGTCGAGCGAATGGCGGTAAATTCCGGGCATTGACGGAATGGCAATTTTCACGTCTTTGCCTTCGGCGACAAACATCGGTAACATAAAATCGTTCGGACTTAAAGTCGTTTCCCTTACTAAACTTCTGATCGATTCGTTGGTTCTTAAACGGCGGTTTCTGTTGAACATAATTTTTTAATGGATAATTGATAATGGACAATTGACAATGGCTGATTGATAATTTTCCTATCGTTGATTATTTTATTTTTTGAATGGCAATTGCTGGTTGATTTTCTCGGTCATTTCGGTTAGTTTTTTGGGCGGTTTGAACCGATAGCCTACGTAAACTTCGCCCCGGGAAATCGAATCGCCCCATTGTACATCGGATCCGGTATTGCTGCTGAAATATTTGCTGTTGGAATTGATTCCGGCAAAAAAAGTATCGGAATTGTAACCCAAAGCAGCAGTAGCTTCCACTTGATACAAAGCCGATGTATGGGAATCGACATACTCCATTCCAATTCCCGGCGCAACGCCCAATGATACAAAAAAATGCTTCCTGATGATTAAATTGTAATAATAAGCCGGCGATAATGCGGCGGTGTAGATGTGCGCAGTGTTGTCAAAATCTTCAATCTTAAAGCGCAGTTTCGTATAGTATAATGATAAGGTCGGAACCAAACTTCCGGCGCTTTTTTGCTGCCATTCGCTTTGCGCGGAAATGGCTCTGAACGAAAAATTCTTGTTTAAAATATACGAAGTCTGCCCGCCGATTTTGAAGGTTTTCATTTCGGGAAGCGTGACTTGCTGGTCTCCTAGTTTGAGATAAAACCCTCGCTGGCTGTACAAATCGAAACTCTGCGTCCATTGTTTGTGGAAGGCTCGAAAATTCAGGTTGTACAATTTGGAATCGCTGTTGTCTTTGTTCGTTGCGAGAAAATCGGGTGCAAAGCCGAAACTAAATGCGATCGAACGGTAGCTTAATGACAGTTCGATGCGCTCGCGGTCATTCGGTACAATGTTGTACATCATGTCGTTGCCGACATCATTCAACACAAAACTGTTGGATGTGGAATTGATCGAAAGCCGCGTCGTAATATTATCGTCAAATGGTTTAAAACGAGACACACGGACCGAATCTTCCTGTGCCAAACAGCTCAGAAAACCTGTGAAAAAAATCCCTATGCAGTAATTTGAAATCAATTGATAATTTATAATTTATAATGGATAATTGACAATGGACAATTACATCACTTTGAACATCAATTTTTCTATTTGCGTTTGCCAATTTTTTTTGACCCATTGAGAACATTAAGAGCATTAAAGCTTAATGAATGCAATACTCTTAATGGTTTAAATCCAGTCTATCGGATTTTCCAATACTCTGATTAATTTTTCTTCTTCGCTTCCTGGTTCCGGATGATGGTCGTAAACCCATTGTACTGTTGGCGGCAAACTCATCAAGATGCTTTCGATACGGCCGTTGGTTTTGAGTCCGAATAAAGTGCCTTTATCATGAACCAAATTGAATTCGACGTATCGGCCACGACGGATTTCCTGCCAGGTTTTCTGGGCTTCGGTAAATGGCAGGTCTTTTCTTTTTTCTACAATCGGAAGATAGGCTTCAAGAAAATTGTTGCCCACTTCGGTTACGAAATTATACCAACTTTCCATAGACATTTCCTCATTTGCTTTGCAATAATCGAAGAACAAACCGCCGATGCCGCGGGCTTCGTTGCGGTGTGCATTCCAGAAATAATCGTCGCATTGTTTTTTATATTTTAAATGAAAATCTGGATGATGCTTGTCGCAGGCATTTTTTGAAGTTTGGTGAAAATGTTTCGCATCTTCTTCAAATAAATAATACGGCGTTAAGTCCTGACCGCCGCCAAACCACGATTGAATCACTTTCCGAGAACCTGTTCCGAGCGCAGTCGAGGAATCATACATTTCAAAATAACGCCAGTTTGCGTGAACTGTCGGCACCATCGGATTTTTAGGATGAATGACCAAACTTAATCCGCAGGCGAAAAAATCAGCTTCGCCTACATTGAATAATTTTTGCATCGAATCGGGCAATTTGCCATGAACGGCAGAAATATTGACTCCGCCTTTTTCAAAAACAGCTCCGTTTTCAATCACGCGTGTGCGTCCGCCGCCTCCTTCTGGACGTTTCCAAATATCCTCACGAAATTTGGCTTTCCCGTCAACTTTCTCGAGTCCGCCAACAATTTGGTCTTGGAGATTTTGTATGTATTGGTAAAATTTATCTTTCATAATAATCGGATTTTAAAAGTCCGAAATAAATTATATCTTCTAAAATGCCATCGCCGTTCTTGAATTCTTCGCGTAAAATGCCTTCCTGCTCAAAACCGTTTTTAGTGGCGATCCCTTGGCTTCCGAAGTTGATTTTTGACGTACAGATGAAAATTTTGTTCATCATCAATTCGCGGAAACAAAGAGCAATCGTTTGGGAAACCGCCTTTGAAATAATGCCTTTGCCTTCAAAATCTTTATCGATAAAATAAGCCAGTTCACATTTCCTGATTTTTTTATTGAGGTTTTTAATCATCACAAATCCGATCAGAATTCCAGTTTCGAGGTTTCTCAAATAAAAATAATAAGATTCTTCTTTTTCCTGATTTTCAATGGCTTCACCCAAATAGTGAACGGTTTTCTCAAAATTTTCACAGCTTGAAACCGTAACGGGAAAGCTTTTTCCGATGTGGCTGCGGTTTGTATCTACCAGATTGAATAACTCTTCGGGGAGAATTTCAGCGATGGTTTGTATTTTCCAGTTTTCGAATGTCATAAATTACTTTTTTGCTGCAGCTATTTTAGTTGAAATCCCAAATGAGAATGCTTTACTTTCGGTTTGAATGTAATTGTAAACAGCAATGGCGCATTGTTTCCAATGGATTGGATTTTTATTCGAACGATCTGAAACCGAAATCAAAAAATCGGCAAATTGTTCGGCGTTTTCCCAATCGAAATTCAAATTTTTCAGATGCAGAACCAAATCTTCCGGACTCAAACCAGACAACATTTCAAATGTCAATCCGATTTCATCAAGAATGCCATCCATCTGATCACTTCCCATTCCGGGAACATAATCCAAGCCAATCAGCCTTTTCAGGATGTTGTTGATGCGTTCGTTTTCTTCGTCGCGAAGCCTTGCTGTTAGTGGCATTTTTTTATTGGGTTCAGGGTATTGGGTTCAGGGTTCTCGGTATTAGTCAAGTATTTTCTAAACCTTGTACCATAAACCTTGCCCCATAAACTATTTGTATTCTTTCACCGCATCAATAAATGCTTTTGCGTGGTCTACAGGAATATTCGGTAGAATACCGTGGCCTAAATTGACGATGTATTTGTCTTTTCCGAATTCGTCGATCATCTGATGCACCATTTTTTTGATCACCGGAATTGGCGATAACAGCCTTGACGGATCGAAATTTCCTTGTAATGTAATATTTCCGCCGGATAAATACCGTGCATTTCTTGGCGAACACGTCCAGTCTACGCCGAGTGCAGACGCTTTGCTTTTTCCCATTTCGCCGAGTGCAAACCAGCAGCCTTTTCCAAAAACGATTACGTGCGTCATCTCTGCTAAAGCTTCAACGATCTGGTTGATGTATTTCCATGAAAATTCCTGGTAATCCACCGGTGACAACATGCCGCCCCAGGAATCAAAAATCTGGACGGCATTGACTCCGGCTTCGACTTTTTTCTTCAAATAAGCAATTGTCGTATCGGTAATTTTTTGCAACAATACGTGTGCAGCTTCGGGATGTGAAAAACAAAATCCTTTGGCGGTATCGAAACTTTTCGAACCTTTTCCTTCTACGGCATAACAAAAAATCGTCCAGGGCGAACCGGCAAAACCAATTAACGGCACCTCATCATTGAGCATTTCTTTGGTCATTTTGATCGCGTCCATGACGTAACCTAAAGTTTCGTCGATGTCGGGAACAATGACTCTTTCTACATCCTGGATCGTACGGATCGGGTTTGGTAAAAATGGCCCGACCGATTCTTTCATTAAGACTTCGATGCCCATGGCTTGTGGCACGACGAGGATATCGGAGAATAAAATGGCGGCATCGGGAGCAATTCTTCTGATGGGTTGTACTGTAATTTCAGAGGCGAGTTCCGGTGTTTGGCAACGCGTAAAAAAATCGTATTTGTCGCGCAGGGCGATGAATTCCGGTAAATACCTGCCTGCTTGGCGCATCATCCAGACTGGCGGGCGTTCTACGGTTTCCCCGCGTAATGCTTTTAAAAATAGGTCGTTTTTGATCATGTGTTTTTTTAATGAAAACTTAATTTTCTCAATTACTTAATGGTAAAAAATTAAACCATAAAGGCATTAAGGTTCATTAAGATTGTTGCTTGTAATAATTTATAGCTTGAATAATTGTGTTTTCAACTGAAGGCTGATTCGCAATTATAATATTTTTTGTTACATTTTCCAATGCTTTTGCTGTGGTTTGACCGATGCAAAAACAGGTTTCATTTGTGATTTTATTTTTTGAGAGAAAACTTTCAACGGCTGACGGACTGAAAAACAAAATACCGTCGATTGCTGTATTTATTGTATTTGGCTTTAAAGTGGTTTCGTAAACTTCTGTTTCGTTGAAAATTACATTTGCATTTTTGAGCTGATTTGGCAACTCATCCAGGCGCAAATTTCCGTTGAAAAATGTGAAGTTTTCGGTTTGATATTGCGTGACGATTATTTGTGCCAATTCGGCTGCATTGTTTGTTATTTCCTGAACGGTAAATCCGTTTTCATCTAACAAATCAGCCGTTTTTTCGCCTACGCAAAAAGCCGGATGCCTGCGGATGTCCTGAACATCGGGATGGTTGCTGACGGCTTTCACGGCATTTCCGCTTGTGAAAATAAGGTTTTCCTGGATGTTTGAGAACGTGAAATCTTTGTATCGGATTTCAATAAAATCGGCTTCAACAACAGAAAATCCGGCATTCAGCAAAAATTGCTTCTGGTTGGACTGGAGTTTTTTTGTTGAAAGGATCCGGATCATTTTTTTATTTCTTTAATGCTGCGCGGATTTGAATCATGATTTCCGTTCCGCCGTTTTCCAGTACAAATAAAGCGCAGTCGCGTCCGAAATTTTTATAATTGTCGATTGCCATAGTCTTTTCAATATGGATTTTATCTTTCCCGTCAAGCGAGCACAACAGCCCTTCAAAACGAATCTCGTTTTCAAATACTTCCGCAAAAGCACCGATCGGGGCCGTACATCCGCCTTCGAGCGTTTTTAAAAATTCGCGTTCAATTTCGGTACAGATTTCCGTTTGACTGTGGTTTAATTTCGCAACCGCTTCTCTTGAGAATAAATCGTTTCCCATCGCCACAACAACCATTGCGCCTTGCGCCGGTGCCGGAATCATCCAGTCGAGATCGATATGGTTTACTGGTTTTAGATTAATCCGGTCCAGTCCGGCTTCTGCGAAAACAGCACCGTTCCAGTTGCTGTCTTTGAGTTTTTGCAAACGCGTGTTGACGTTTCCGCGAATATCCACAACTTCATGGTTTGGATAACGGTTCAGCCATTGCGCCTGGCGGCGTAAGCTTCCGGTTGCGACAATTCCGTTTGCATGCAAAAAATCGAGATTTCCTTTATGAACGAGTATGTCTTTTTCGCTGGCACGTTCTAACACAGCCGCCTGAACGATGCCAATCGGTAATGCTGTTGGCACATCTTTCATGGAGTGTACAGCAATATCGATCTGGCCGTTGATCATCGCAATATCTAAAGTTTTGGTGAAAATTCCGGTGATACCAAGTTCGTAAAGTGGCTTGTCTAATAAAATATCGCCTTGAGATTTTACGGCCGTGATTTCGGTTTCGTATCCCAAATTGTTCAATTTCTTTTCTACGGTGTGCGCTTGCCAGAGTGCGAGTTCGCTGTCGCGGGTTCCGATTCTTATTGTTTTGTTTGCCACGAATGCACGAATTAATTAGGAGATTTACTATTCCACAATCACAAAAAAAATCGTGAATTCGTGGCCATATTTATTTATTTGATTGCCTCGATCTGAAATACTTTTTCAATCCATTCAATGCTTTCATCTACCATGGTATTGTCATCTTTCAGGTGGTTTGCAAAATGCGTAGTGATTTTCTGGATGATGCGGTTGCTGATAATTTCGGCCTGCTCTTCGTTAAAACCAATGATTTTTTTGCTTTGGAAATCGAGTTCCGAGTTTTTGATCGCATTGAGTTTTTCCTTTAATGCATTGATCGTAGGGGCAAATTTTCGGGCTTTTGTCCAGGTTGTAAACTCGTCCTTGATTTCTTCGATAATCGCTTCGGCAGCCGGTATGTGTTTTTTACGGTTTTCCAAAGTTTCGTCGGTCATTTGCGACAAATGGTCCATGTGGATCAATGTGACGCCTTCAAGTTTTTTCACATTGTCATGAACGTTTTTCGGGATCGACAAATCCAGGATCAGCAATGGTTTTTTGAGGTTTAAGATCGCAGCATCAATCGTTGGGTTTTGTGCGCCGGTTGCGACCACAACGACATCGGCTTTTTGCAGTTCGAGATGCAATTCTGAATAATCCTTTACGATAAGGTTCAGTTTTCCTGCAAGTTTTTCGGCTTTGTCTTTGGTTCGGTTGATTAAGGTAATGTGCTCGTTTTTGGTGTGTTTAACCAAATTCTCGCAGGTATTCCTTCCGATTTTCCCGGTTCCGAAAAGCAGGATATTTTTATTCTTGACGTCAGCGACGTTTTTGATAATATATTGTACCGATGCAAAAGAAACAGACGTTGCGCCGGAACTGATTTCGGTTTCATTTTTGATTTTTTTGCTCGCCTGGATCACCGCATTTATCAATCGGCCTAAAAAAGTATTGATTAAACCCAAGGATCTGGATTCGGCAAAACCAACTTTCAATTGGCTGATGATTTCAAAATCGCCCAATATTTGGCTGTCCAAACCGGTTCCTACGCGAAACATGTGGTTGATCGCTTCCTGGTTTTTATACACAAAACCTACTTTCTGGAATTCTTCCACGCTTCCAAGGCTGTTTTCGCAAATGAGTTTGATGAGCTGGAATGGATGTTCGGCAAAACCGTAGATCTCCGTACGGTTGCAGGTTGAAGTCACAATCAGACTTTCAATGCCTTCGTTTTTGGCCTGTACTAACAAACGCGTTTTGGCCGGGGCGTCGATACTGAATTTTCCACGGATTTCTGCATCGGCTTTTTTATAGCTGAGCCCAACGGCGTAAAAATACTGGGGTTTCGACAAGTTGTTGTTTTCCATTTTCCACTTTTTCTGAAAGTTCAACAAAATTATACTTATAGCATTTATAAAAGTAACGCTCAAAGGACTTTTTATATCGCTGTGAGATATTTTAGTGGAAAATGCTCTAAACTATGGTTTTTCTTGTAAATTTGCAATGAAATCAAGTGTTGGCAATGCTCTTATGTAGAACTGTTCTAAATAAAAACAGCACTGATTTTCAAAAATTTATTTCAAAAAATACCGCTATGGGTTCTCAGGAAGTAATTAAAATTGAAGACGATTTTTATCTGATCCGTTTTCAGAATGACAGCAACGATACCTTTCGTGCCGAACGCGCGATCAATCAAGGGCTGATCCAATTTCACTTTGGGATTAAAGGAAAGGCGAAATTTATTTTTAACCAGGGCAATTATGCATTGGAGCTCAAAGAAGAAAAATCGTTGCTGTTGTACAATCCGCAAAAAGAACTGCCTTTAAATTTAGAATTGGCGCCTAATTCATGGGTGATTTCTGTCATTATTTCAATCAAAAAATTCCACGGGTTGTTTTCTTCGGAAGCCGAATATATTCCGTTTTTGAGCAAGGAAAACCAGGACCGGAAATATTACGATGAAGGCAATATCAGTCCGTCGATGGCGATTGTTTTGAGTCAACTGTTTCATTTTAACCTGCATCCTTCAATCAAAAATTTATATTATAAAGGTAAAGGTTACGAATTGTTAAGCTTGTACTTTAACCGTACCGAAGATCCCGATGCCGAGCAATGCCCGTTCCTGATTGACGAAGACAACGTTCTCAAAATACGTAAGGCCAAAGACATTATCATCGCCAATATGTCCGAACCGCCCGGATTGCAGGAACTCGCAGATCAGGTTGGTTTAAACCTAAAAAAACTCAAAATGGGTTTCAAGCAAATTTACGGCGACAGCGTGTATAGTTTTTTATTCGATTACAAAATGGAATTCGCCCGCAAATTGCTCGAAGACGGTTCGCACAACGTCAATGAAGTCGGGCTCAAAATCGGATACAGTACCGCGAGCCATTTCATCTCGGCATTTAAGAAAAAATTCGCCACAACACCAAAAAAATATTTGATGTCCATCAATCAAACCGTATAATTTACTAACTTAAAATATATTGATCGTCGTTGTTCTTTTTGATTTTCGACTTTCAACCTTTGACTGCATTATGAAAGGAGCGCTATTAGTCAACCTTGGCTCACCAAAAAGCCCCGACGCCAAAGACGTCAAACCGTATCTCGATGAATTTTTAATGGACAAATACGTCATCGACGTACCGTTTTTACTGCGTGCTTTGCTCGTTCGCGGCATCATTTTAAGAAAACGTCCGGAACGGTCTGCGGAAGCGTACAAAAAAATCTGGTGGGAAGAAGGTTCGCCACTGATTGTACTTTCGAAAAGGATGTTTGCCAAAGTAAAACAGCAAGTTGCCATTCCAATGGCGCTGTCGATGCGTTACGGCGAGCCCAGTATTTTATCGGGTTTACAGCAATTGCACGATCAGGGCGTGACCGAAGTATTATTATTTCCTTTGTATCCGCAGCACGCAATGGCTTCAACGGTTACGATTGAGGTTTTAGCCGAAGACCTTCGCAAAAAACATTTCCCTCAGATGAAAATCACGAATGTCCCGGCATTTTACAACCGTCCGGAATACATCCGGGAACTGTCTAAATCGATAAAAAAACAGCTCGATACTTTTGAATACGACCATTTGTTATTTTCATACCACGGCATTCCGGAACGCCACATCCGCAAGACTGATGTGACCAAATCGCATTGCAAAATCGACGGCAGCTGCTGCAATACGCCGTCGCCCGCACATGAATTTTGCTACCGCCACCAATGTTATGAAACGACGCGCCGGGTTGTAGAAACACTGGGAATCCCGGAAGGAAAATACAGCCAGACGTTTCAATCGAGGCTTGCCGGTGACAAATGGCTCGATCCGTATACCGATGTCGAAATCAATAAAATGCCCGAAAAAGGCATCAAAAAATTGGCGGTCGTTACGCCGGCCTTTGTAGCCGATTGCCTGGAAACTTTAGAAGAAATCGCGATGGAAGCCAATCATCAGTTTAAAGTGCACGGCGGCGAGGAATTTATGGCGATACCGTGTTTAAATGATGGCAGTGATTGGTGCGAAACCGTTGCCGGATGGATTAACGACTGGGCTTCGGCTTAATTTTTAGACACCGACCGATTCGTACAAATTCGTGTCATTCGTGGCCAATAATTTTGATTATGGAATTATACAATTATCTTAAATCCTTACACTTAATCTTTGTGATTACCTGGTTTGCCGGGCTTTTTTATATTGTCCGATTGTTTGTATACCAAATTGAAGCGAATGACAAACCTTCGCCTGAAAAGCAAATCCTTCAAAAACAGTATAAAATCATGACGTATCGTTTGTGGTTTATCATCACTTGGCCTTCGGCAGTTTTAGCAAGTTTTTTTGCCTTTTGGATGTTGTTTTTTACCGATTTGGGAAATGCATGGCTCCAAATGCCATGGATGCACGTCAAATTATCATTTGTATTTTTACTGTATTTGTACCATCTGAAATGCCATCAGATTTATCTTTCACTTCAAAAAGACGAAATAAAATATACTTCAAATTTTATGCGTTTGTGGAACGAAGGCGCGACAATCATTTTATTTGCGGTGGTTTTTTTAGTAATTTTAAAAAATGCCGTGAACTGGATTTATGGCGTCACCGGAATCTTTTTATTTTCGGTGTTAATCATGCTCGGGTTTAAATTCTACAAACGGATTCGCGCAAAAAACAATTCTTAACATGCCAAAAAGGTTCAGGATGTCGATGCTTTCATTGCGGATCAGGATTTTCCTGTCGATGATCGTATTGATCCTGATTGCATCCATTTTGATGGCATCGATCTCGATCATCCAGTTTAAGAACGAGGCAAAAGATTACCACCAGGAACGTTTGGAACGCAAAGAAAGCGCGATCAAGGAACACATCAATTATGTGCTCGCAAACACGACTTATCCGCTCACGATGAACAATCTGGACCTGATTTTTAAAGACCGGATCCATGAATTGGCACAAATCCACAACATGGAAATCAACATTTACGGTTTGGATGGAAAGTTGTTAAAATCTTCCAAAGCATCGTTTTCCATCGACAGCGTATCGCCGCCAATCCCGAAATACATATTAAAACTTGTTCAGTCTTCGATCGAAAAAAGATATGTCGATATTAAAAACATCAACGGGCTCAAAAACCGCTCATCGTATAGTTTGATTAAAGATGAAAAATTCAAACCGCTTGGCATCCTGAATTTGCCTTATGTGGAAGACGACGGTTTTTATGAAAAAGAATTACAAAGTTTCCTGATCCGTTTGGGACAAGTTTATTCTTTAATGCTTGTGATAGCATTTGCTTTGGCATATTTCCTGTCGACTTACATCACGCAATCGTTAAAAACCATTTCTGACAAATTGAGTGAAACCAGCCTGAACCAGAAAAACGAGAAAATTTTCCTGCGCGCCAACAGCAAAGAAATCAATTTACTGATAAAAGCGTATAACGGCATGGTGGACAAACTCGAGAAAAGTGCCATAAAATTAGCGCAAAGCGAACGTGAAGAAGCCTGGCGGGAAATGGCCAAACAAGTGGCGCACGAAATTAAAAACCCGCTCACACCGATGCGATTGACGGTACAGAGTTTTGAACGGAAATTTGACGCAAACGATCCCGAACTGAAGCAAAAATTAAAAGATTATTCGGAAACATTGATCCAGCAAATTGATACGATGAGTTCCGTAGCTTCGGCATTTTCAAACTTTGCCTCGATGCCGGCACAGCAAAATGAAACGTTGAATGTGGTAGAAGTTGTCGAATTGGCACTTGACATTTTTAATGAAGACGACGTGCTTTTTGAAAGCGACGAAAAAGAGATCATTTCGAAAATGGACCGCACGCAATTGATCCGGATTATAACCAATTTGGTCAAAAATGCCATTCAGGCGATTCCGGAAAGCCAACTCGAAAAACTCGTTGCCGTGAGCGTCAAACGGGTCGAAAACGATGTGCTGATTGCCGTTCGTGACAACGGAAATGGCATCGAACCGCACCATCTCGATCGCATATTCGAACCGAAATTCACTACTAAAAACAGTGGTATGGGGCTTGGGCTCGGAATTATTAAAAACATTATCGAAAATTACAAAGGAACAATTACTTTTGAATCCGAATATGGAAAAGGAACCACTTTTACGGTTTCGCTTCCGATCATTAACTCCTAAAAAACAACAAAAATGGCATTTGAAAATATCCTAACCACTACCGAAAACGGCATTACAACGATCACGATCAACCGCCCGACGAAACTCAACGCGCTTAATAAAGAAACGATTCAGGAATTGCACGATGCATTTGAAACCGCCGGAAACGACAGCGAAACCAAAGTCATCGTAATCACAGGAAGTGGCGAAAAAGCATTTGTAGCCGGAGCCGATATTTCAGAATTTGCTAATTTTTCTATTGAAGAAGGCGCACAATTGGCCGCACACGGACAGGAAATTTTATTCGATTTTGTACAAAATCTCAGAAAACCAGTAATTGCAGCCGTGAACGGATTTGCGCTCGGCGGCGGATTGGAACTCGCTATGGCCTGCCACATCAGGGTGGCTTCTGACAATGCAAAAATGGGTTTGCCCGAAGTTTCCCTTGGCGTCATTCCGGGATATGGCGGAACGCAAAGATTGCCACAACTCGTAGGCAAAGGCAAAGCGATGGAAATGATCATGACCGCCGGAATGATGGCTGCAGAGGAAGCCAAGCAATACGGATTGATGAACCATGTGGTTGCTCAAGCCGAATTGTTGGAATTCTGCAATGGCATTGCGCAAAAAATCATGAAAAATTCCCCGGTAGCGATTGGATTGGCCATTAAAGCTGTCAATGCGAATTTTGAAGATGGCGTCAATGGTTATACGACCGAGATCAAAGCGTTCGGGAAATGTTTCGGAACAGATGATTTTAAGGAAGGAACGACGGCGTTCTTGGAAAAACGGAAAGCGAATTTTTAGTATTAAGCATTGAATATTAAGATGATTCACTTTGTCTTAATACTCAATACACATCTTAATACTTATTTCTCGCCTTCCCATTCGGCATAAAACTGCACAAGGAAATTTTCCATATACCGATGTCTTTCGCCAGCGATTTGCTTTCCGGTTTCGGTATTCATCAGGTCTTTCAGCAGCAGTAATTTTTCATAAAAATGATTCAGTGTAGGCGAATCATTTTTTTTGTATTCTTCTTTGGATATTTGCATTTTTGGTGCGATTCCGGGATTGTATAATGCTCGGTTTTTGAATCCGCCATAATTAAATGCACGCGCGATTCCTATTGCGCCAAGCGCGTCGAGACGATCGGCATCCTGAACGACATCGAGTTCTTTTGAAGAAAATTTGCGTTCAAAATTCCCGCCTTTATATGAAATATTTTCAATAATGTGAATGACATGCTCGATGGTTTCTTCACCAACATTTTCACTTTCGAGGAATTCCCGGGCGACTTTCGGGCCAACGGTTTCATCTCCGTCGTGGAATTTACTGTCGGCAATATCGTGCAACAATGCGCCCAACTGAACGACTTCGAGGTTGCAGTTTTCGCCTTTGGCAATGTTTTCTGAATTCTTTAAAACGCGTTCGATGTGAAACCAATCGTGCCCGCCTTCGGCATGTAACAGTTGTTGTTTGACAAAAGCAATCGTATTATTTATCAATTGTGGGTTTTTCATCTTATTGGAATTAAAAAAATCCTTCCGGTTAAGAAAGGATTTGTTTGTTATTGTATTTCAGCAATTTAGCCTCAATAATTATTCTGTTTTATATTTTTCTAGCCCCGATTGCAGCAAGTATCCTTTTGTGACACGAGCATCGCGAATTGGCGTAGCAAATGCAATGGAACAAAAGATACTGCGGAAAGCGGGAAACAGCTCCTGAAAATTAAGAACTTAAGGCTAATAATTCTTAAATTATGATTTCGCCGGTTCTACCCATTTAAAAATGTATTCTTCTGGAGGAACAACCATTCTTTCTGACACTTTTGCCATTCTTGCAGGCAATTTCATTAAATAATCACGTGCTTTTTCGGCTTCGTCAGTCAGGTTTGTAATTTTGGCAATTTCCCAACGATCGATCAATTTCTGCATGATATCGACATAATCATTCGCAGTATACACGCCGATCCTTTGTGCCGAATTTGAAAATTCCTCAAAAGCCGAACTGATCTTTTCTCCGGATTCACGCAGGAAACCAGCAGGCATAATGATTTTATTTTTCATCATATAATTGAACGCCAACATCATTTCGCTTGGATCGACTTTAAAAATCTGGTTTACGAATTCGCTATACGCATTATGGTGGCGCATTTCATCACCGGCAATCATTTTACACATTTTTGACAGCTTTTTGTCACCATAGCTTTTAGCCAATTGCGATACGCGGTTGTGCGACACATAAGTCGCCAATTCCTGAAAGGACGTGTAAACAAAATTTTTATACGGATCGCGCCCGGTACCGATGTCAAAACCGTCGGAGATCAGATGCTGGGTGGTCATTTCGATTTCGCGCATATTCACGCGGCCAGACAAATAAAGGTATTTGTTGAGTACGTCTCCGTGTCGGTTTTCTTCACCAGTCCATTGGCGCACCCATTTTGACCACGAATTGCGTTCGACATTATCAACGCCTTCTACGTCCATGAGCCAGGATTCGTAAGTTGGAAGCGCTTCTTCGGTAATGGTATCGCCTACCATCGCTACCCAGAAATCATACGGTAAATCTTTTGCTAGTTCACGCAATTCACGTACTTCTTCAAAAAAAGTATCACTTTCAGAATCCGGTAAAAAGTCGGAAGGCTGCCATATTTTTTCCACCGGAATCAGATATTGGTCAACGAATCCGTCGATTTTATCTTCCAGGAACTGCATCACTTCCAGACGTATGTTTTTTATAGACATTTTTAATTTATTTATATTTTTACGCCGTCGACTACGGCTTTTTCTGTCATTTGCATCAATTCTTCGAACGGAAAATCTTTCACAGCCACAGGCTTATGCACTGTAAAGGTAAGCCGATTTCCCAAACCAAAAGGGAAAAATCCGTATTTAACAAATTTCCAAGAATTGTTTATTGATATTGGGACAACCCAGGCCGAGGGCGCGTATTTGCACAGGATTTTGAGTCCGCTTTGCGCAAATTCTTTAGGAACACCGGTTTTGCTGCGCGTGCCTTCGGGGAAAATTACAGCCGATCGATGGTGTTTTTCGATGTATTCGCCAAGGCTTTTAATAACCGGAAGCGCTTGTTTGGGGTCTTTCCTGTCGATTACGACCGAACCGCCGTGGCGTAAATTGTATGAAACGCTTGGAATCCCGGATGCGAGTTCTTTTTTGCTGACGAATTTGGGATGGAATTTCCTGAAAAACCAGATAATCCCTATAATGTCGTACAGGCTTTGATGGTTTGCTACGAAGATAATTGGAGCACCTTTAGGAATCAACTCCCGATTTTCAACTTTATACGTTGTTCCTAAAATATGCCCAACTCGAAGCAGGCAAAAATTCAGGTAATCGACACTTTTTTTATGCGCCTGATAACCAAAAATATTAAGGCAGATCCATTGGATTGGATGAAAAATTACCAGCACCAGAAGAAAAAGCAGCATTGCTACGGCAGATATCGGATAGGATAGTATTTTTTCCATATTTTGAAATATACGCGCAAAAATAGGAAATTAATTTCGCTTTTTCACCAATGTTTCAGACGCTTGAAAACAAACCTGCAAAGAAACTTTAACAATTAATACGGCAAAACCATAACAGAAGATTTTAAGGACGGTTTAGATTTGAATCATATTGTTCAACGAAGAAAAGCACACAATGGAAAAGAAAATTATGATACTGATCTTCCTTCTGATTGTTTTGAATAAAAGTTTTGCACAGCCTGATAAGCAACCCGATATCACCTTAACATTCGATACAGATTTTTTTGACGCCGTAGATCATTGGGTTGTTTTATCAGAGAAAACGAACGGCGCTTTTTTGTACGGTTATGTTTATATTGATGATACAACTGGTTTCACTTTTGTCCTTGAAAGTACCTTTACCGTAAAGGCAGATGGGAAACAACAGTACCAGGAAGCGCGACACAATTACCTGATAAAGAAACCTTTGGATAAAAATACCGGAAAAGTCTGTGTGCTTTCTGAAAAAAACATTCAGGAACTGCATTTACCCGATAAACCGGAATGGCTCAGGATTTACGAAACCGACTTGGACACGGCGCCAAGACTCAGTAAAAAAGGATACCACTACAACGCCGTTGGCTGTAGTAAATCCGCCATTCCATTCTTAGAAAAAGCGTATCAAACCGAACCGCATACAAATGGTTTGGAATTTCAGCTGGCTGTGGCTTACAACGCAACCGGAAACTATCAAAAAGCGATTGATGTAATGCAAGCTGCAATTGCATTCAACCCCAGGAATTATATGCTGTTTCGGGAGTTGGGATTTGCATTGTTCCAATCGGGAAAACCGGACGCAGCAGAACAGGTTTACGTTAACGGACTGAACTATTGCAAAACCATTGATGAAAAGTGTGAAATGTGTCTGGACCTTGTAAAAACATATGCCGCTTTAGGCGACAAATCCAAATTCGAAAAATGGATCCGGAACACTAAAAGATATGCGATGAAAGGCTCGGAACATTTAAAAAATCTCGAATCTTACGAAAGTAATACCAGCCCTTAAAAAATATCAAAAAAGTGGGATTTTTAATAAAATCTGCAACTTGTAACTTCAGAAAAAAGAAGTATTTTTACGCAAAATAAGTGCAAATAACTAATGAAGGAAAAGATGAGTTCAGAAAAAGAGGCAAAATTAAAAGCATTACAATTAACCCTTGATAAATTAGACAAAACCTACGGAAAAGGTACGGTGATGAAAATGGGCGACAAAGCTATTGTTGAAGTTGAAGTAATTTCTTCAGGCTCACTTGGCGTCGATCTTGCCCTTGGTGTAAACGGTTATCCACGAGGCAGAATCATTGAAATATACGGTCCGGAATCTTCGGGTAAAACCACATTAACCTTACACGCCATTGCCGAAGCACAAAAAGCCGGCGGTATTGCAGCTTTTATTGATGCTGAACATGCATTCGACAGAAATTATGCTGAGAAATTAGGTGTAGATGTTGAAAACCTAATCATTTCCCAGCCGGATAACGGGGAACAAGCTTTGGAAATCGCTGAAAACCTGATCCGTTCCGGTGCGATTGATATCGTGGTGATTGACTCGGTAGCGGCTTTGACGCCAAAGAGTGAAATCGAAGGTGAAATGGGCGATTCTAAAATGGGTCTTCACGCCCGATTGATGTCACAGGCTTTGAGAAAATTAACCGGGACGATCAGCAAAACCAATTGTACGGTATTTTTCATCAACCAGTTGCGTGAAAAAATCGGTGTCATGTTTGGAAATCCTGAAACAACAACCGGTGGAAATGCCCTGAAATTTTATGCTTCGGTACGTTTGGACATCCGACGCTCTTCACAAATTAAAGATGGTGAGAATGTCATTGGAAACCGTACCAAAGTAAAAGTCGTTAAAAATAAAGTCGCTCCGCCATTTAAAACAGCCGAATTTGATATCATGTATGGCGAAGGCGTTTCAAAAACAGGTGAAATCCTTGACCTCGCGGTTGAATTTGAAATCGTTAAAAAATCAGGATCGTGGTTTAGTTATGGCGAAACCAAATTGGGCCAAGGGCGCGATGCAGTGAAAACGCTCATCAAAGACAACCCTGAAATGGCTGACGAACTTGAAATCAAAATCAAGGAAAAAATCAAAGAAAACAACGCATAAATTTAGACCTGAAAATTGTTCCGGTTTAATTTTCGTTAAAGAATAAAAAAGACGCTTAATTCAAAGCGTCTTTTTTTGTTTTCTGAAAGATCAAAAGCTGTTCGTAAATAATTGTTTTCACACGTTCTTTTACGTCTTTGATGTCTTTTTTATTGTCAATGGTTTTTCCTGTTGTTTCTACAAACGAGTGGATTTTTACACGCATGATCCCGGGGCTGCCACTCATAAAAGTATATGAAAAACGTTTTTTATTGTCGGCAAAAGTGATCGGAATAATTGGAATTTCGTGTTCAATGGCCAGCCTGAATGCGCCGTCCTTAAATTCGTCCAGCAAAATCGACTCATCATCAGGAACACCGCCTTCCGGAAAAATACAGATACTCAGGCCTTGGTTTAATCTTTTTTGCGCACGGTTAAACACTTCCATACGGCTTTTCGAACTTTTGCGATCGACTAAAATACAGGTGCGTTTGTAAAAAAATCCAAAAAGCGGAATCTTCGCAAGTTCTTTCTTCCCAACAAAAACAAATGGGTTTCTGGTTACTGCCAACATTAGCATAATATCAGCCATCGAAGTATGATTGGCAACAAACATATAACTTTTGTTTTGCAGCGGCTCCTGTTCCCGTTCGACTTTATAATAAAATCCCATCCCGAAAAGGATGACTTTGGCCCAAATCCTGGCCATGATAAAAAAGTAAGGATACCATTTTTCTTTCCATATCGAAACCACTAAAAAAGGCAGCATAATCAGTATAGGAACGCCAAGTAAAATATAGAACCAGATTCTCCAAAGCACCCAAAAAATAATTTTTAGTGTTTTCATACCTCCAAAAATACGGAATCGTATGTAATTTTTGACAAAAGAATTAACTTTGCAGATTAATAAATAAGGTACTGGGTAAATGGTTCAAGGTTTCGGGTAACAATCCGAAGACCATTAACCCTGAACCCTGAACCCTGAACCTTAAACCTAACCCTGAACCATAAAATGGCAAAAATACTGACAGGCATTCAAAGCACCGGAACACCGCATTTGGGAAATCTCCTTGGCGCAATCATTCCGGCAATCGAATTATCAAACAATCCTGAAAATGAGACTTTTCTTTTCATCGCCGATTTGCATTCGGTGACACAAATTAAAGACGGAAAAACTTTAAGGGAAAATACTTATAGTGTTGCTGCGACCTGGCTGGCTTTTGGTTTGGATATCGAAAAAGTTACTTTTTACAGGCAATCGGATGTGCCGCAAACCGCCGAATTGTCGTGGTACCTGAGCTGTTTTTTTCCGTTCCAACGCCTTACTTTGGCCCATTCATTCAAAGACAAATCCGATCGTTTGTCAGATGTCAATGCCGGATTGTTCAGTTATCCGATGTTAATGGCGGCTGATATTTTATTGTATGATGCCGATTTTGTCCCGGTTGGAAAAGACCAGTTGCAGCACATCGAAATCACGCGCGATGTCGCTTCGCGTTTCAACAACCAAATGGGCGAAACGTTTGTACTTCCCGAATCCTATTTGCAGGAAGACACCAAATACGTCCCGGGAACCAATGGCGGAAAAATGAGCAAATCGGCAAATAATATCATCAATATTTTCCTCGATGACAAAGCACTGCGCAAACAAGTGATGTCCATTGAAACCGACAGCACACCGCTCGAAGAACCAAAAGACACCGAAACCTGTAAGATTTTTGCCATTTACAAGCTGTTGGCCACCGATGCGCAAATTATCGAAATGACCCAAAAATATAAAAATGAAAATCGTGATTTTGGTTGGGGCCATGCCAAACAAGCGTTGTTTGAACTCGTTACTGAAAAATTCAAAACCGAAAGGGAAAAATACAATTACTTCATGAACAACCTTGAAGAAGTTGACAAAGCGCTGTTTCTGGGCGCTGCAAAAGCTTCGGCTGTCGCCAATGGCGTATTGTCAAGGGTTCGCGAAAAATTAGGCTTTACGTTTTAGATTACAACATTTATCCGAAAAAAGCCTGTCTGAAAATTGACAGGCTTTTTTATTTGCATTTGTTGCATTGTAACTGTTGAGAAAGTGTGTGAAATTTTCATTATTTTATAAATCCACGCAAAAAGTGTATGAAAATTACGCTGCAAAAAAAAATCACACAAAACACAAATGCCATTCGATTTGTTTCTCCATTTGATAGAATCCTTCGGCTTGCGCTAAATCGCTTCAAACATTTTCCCCGGCAATGGCCGAATCACGCCTTTAAGTTCCAAATCGAGCAACATCGCCGATATTTTATAAATTGGGAAATCGCATTGCAACGCAATCATATCCATTTGTTCCTTGCCGTTTTTATGAAGAAAATCATAGATTTTTTGTTCGTCCGCATTTAAGGTAATGAACAATTGTTTTTGAATGGGTTTGGCCTTGGTTTCAAGATTCCAGTTTAAGATGTAGAGTAAATCGGCGGCACCGGTCAGCAAATGCGCCTTTTGCGTTTTGATCAAGTTGTTGCAGCCCTGGCTGTATTTGTCGGAAATCCTTCCGGGAACCGCAAACACATCGCGATTGTATTCGTTAGCCATATTGGCCGTAATCAGCGAGCCGCCTTTATCAGCAGATTCAATGACGATCGTTGCTTCAGAAATACCGGCTACAATGCGGTTTCGCTTCACGAAATTTTCTCTTTCGGGATTAGACGAACTCCAGAATTCGGTCATGAGACCACCGTTTTGTTCCATTTTAGAAACATATCTTTTGTGGATTTTGGGATAAATCTGGTTCAGCCCGTGCGCAACAACGCCAATGGTTTGCAGGTTGTGTTCCAATGCGGCCTGGTGCGCAACAATATCAACACCATACGCAAAACCGCTGACGATCACCGGATCAAGCGGGGCAAGTTCGGCAATGAGGTTTTTGCAGAATTCCGTTCCTTGAGATGTAATCTGGCGTGTTCCGACAATGCTGATGATGCGTTTTTTTTCAAGATTGATGTTACCCGATGTGAACAACACCGTCGGACCGTCGATGCAGTGTTTAAGTTTTTCAGGATAATTTTCGTCCCTGAAATGCGTCCAGCTGATGTTGTTTTTTTGGATAAAATCCAGCTCGGTTTCCGCTTTTTCAAAAATAGTTTTATCCTTGAGCTTCTGTAAAATAACCGATCCGATGCCGTCGATGTTTTTTAGTTGCGGTATTTTCGATTGGAAAACATTTTCTGCGTTTCCACAGTGCGAAATGAGTTTTTTGGCGACAATATCGCCCACGCCTTCCACTTTTAGCAAGGCTAGCAAATAAAATAATTCTGTATGGCGCATAGTAAGTAATTGAATGTGAAATGTATAAAATTTTAGGCGGATTGTTAATAAAAATTGTGAATAAAATTTTGATAACTTAACCCATTGCATAACTTTGTTTCCATGAAGATCGAGCAATACATTTCACAACTTTTGTACAGGCATCAATGTGTAACCGTTCCGGGATTTGGGGCATTTTTAACTGAAATCCAGTCGGCGCACCTGCATGAAAACACCCATTCCTTTTATCCGCCAAAGAAACTGATTTCGTTTAATTCACATTTGAAAAACAACGACGGCTTATTGGCCAACCACATTGCGCAGGCAGAAAAAACGACTTACGAAAACGCCGTGGCTTCTATTGAAAGCGAAGTCGTGATCTGGAAAAGCATCCTTCAGGTAAATGAAAGGTTTACCTTGAAAAATGTTGGGGAACTGTATTTGAATTCAGAAAAAAACATGGTGTTTACCCCTTCGGAAAACATCAATTATTTAAAAGAATATTTCGGGCT
>Ga0081606_1000247_pt1 | contig 26198 bp, 35 predicted proteins | sample EareggfetidaYelm_FD_71127 | JGI IMG/M metagenome (GOLD analysis project Ga0081606, IMG submission 71127) | Earthworm egg capsule microbial community from the University of Washington, USA - E. fetida Yelm (SPADES assembly) (version 2) | ecosystem: Host-associated > Annelida > Reproductive system... | reverse complement strand
GAATTGGTCTTCTGGACCCAATCACGGGTGGAGCCGTCATGGCCTGTTGGACTTTCGTCCTTCTCGTCATCGCATCGCTTGCCTTCCGTCATCGAGACATTTGAGGAGGGTGGCAAGGCAAACGCGCTTCATTTGGGGACGGATTAAACGCAATATTGTTCAGTTGGTGGCTATGGTTGTGTAGGTGGCGGGTTCGCGGAGCTGTGGCCAGGATGCGTGATGTGCTCGTTCGCGGCCCATTTGAGGGCTTTGCGTTTCACGACGCGCGGGTTCGCTGCGATCGAACCCGATATTGGGTTCCCGGCGATATTGCGTTTCACGACGCGCGGGTTCGCTCGTGGCTGTCTTCGCGGGTTGAGGTGGCGGGCGAGCCAGGTGATCGCACGACGCCAGAACGCGTCCGCGCGCTCAGGCTGCTGAGGGGGAAAAAAGAGCCCTGCGTGACGGAGCGGCAGACCACGCGGAACGCTTTGACGAAGAACACCCGGTCGGGATCGGGGCCGGTATGCAACGCGGTGTCGGTCATCAGGGTTCGGATCGCGTAGTGACAGCACAAGTGCCCCCAAATCTCTTGCTGAACCAGATCGGGGGATTTCGAGCGCAGCACGACGCGAGGACCGCGCTGATGGGTCTTGAGCTCATCGAAGACAGACTAGATCTCCCACCGCTTGAGGTACGCGGCGGCGAGGTCGGAGGCGGAGGCTTGGGCCGGATCCAGGAGCGTGACCAGCAACCGATACCCCTCGGGATTGTCCCGACCCTCGTCGACGGCATAGTCGATCACCCACACCGTCAACAGCGTCGCCTTGGCCCGACCTGTTCCCGAGGTCAAGCCGATCCGCACCAACCACGACCCGTCGGACAAGGTCTCCAGATAGCGGGAACGCAGGATCGTCTCGACCCGCCAGAGCAGGTCCGCTCCAGTGGCTGCGGCCTGCTCCCAGAGCCCAAACCCGTAGAACCCGCGATCGGCCAGCACCAGCATCCCCGGCTCCAGTCGGGCAACCAACTGACAGAACAGTTCAATCCCCGACGCCCGACAGTCGCGTCCAGGACCGCGTGCGTGACGCACTCAGCCAGAGCCACCAGCCGTGCCTGCGGGAACACCGCCTGCTCGCCACAGACCGAGCCAGAACGGCCGAAGAACTCCGCATTGCCGGACATGTCCGCAACATCCAAACAGGACCCATCGATCGCGACCAACCGCCGTCCCACCAGGAACGCCCCCGACATCTCCACAGCCCCCAACAGCTTCGCGACACAAGCGAACAGATCCCGCACCGGCTCGAAACCCAGCCACACCCTGGCCTGAAAGATCACCGACTTCGACGGAGCCAGACACGCCTCACGCCACCCCGACACCCACGACAAGCCATCGGCCAGCTCCACATACACGTCCTCGTACGAGCCCTCCGCGTACAACGCCACCCCGATCGAGAAGTACACGACCACGCAAGCAGGCAACACACGACGCCGCACCTGCATACGACCCGACGCCACGATCACCTCATCGACCACCCCCGCCGGGAACACCCACATCAACAGACCAACCGACACCAAATCCGACAACCAACGATCAGAAACCAGCTTCCTCCACCCAGAACGCGACATGACCCCCCCCCGATGCGACGGAACACACCCGGCCTGGGCTTGGGCACGACCGCCAGCAACGCGATCCTACGCCGATCCTGTGCACGGCACAGCGCCTCGACGTCCACGCTCGGGTTCGCCGCGGCGACCGGGATGAACGCCTCCGCATCCTCCGCCAGCAGCCGGTAGGCCGACTGTTGCGGCCCCGGCCGGTTCGGGTGAATCACCCGCACCGCCACCGGTTTCGCAAGCACTGTTTGATTGGAGCCCGAGACCAGACACCCACCTCCTCTCCTGGCGGCATTCGCCGCCGCGCACGCAAACAGGAGGAGAGTCCATGTCGTCTGCAATCTTGTCCGGCCCGGCCGGGGTCGGGGATCCGCCGAGAAGGAGCCGCATCCGGACGGTGCTGTCGGTGGCGATCGCACTGCTGCTGGCTTTCAGCGGTCTGTCCATCAGCGCACAGCCCGCGCACGCTGGCAGCCACGGCGTGGGCTACGACATCGGGCAAGGATGGCTCGGCGCGTACCAGGCGGATGATGGCCGCCAGGCGTACTGCATCGACCTGGGCCTGAACGTCCCGTTCTCACCGACATCCGGTCCGCACACGGTGACCTCGCTGGACTCGCTGTCGCGCCAGCAGCTCGCAGAGCTCAACTACGTGCTCGCGCGGTGGGGTCAGAGCGGGGATCCGAACGTGACGTCCGCCGTCGCGATGTACGTCTGGGCGGTCACCGACCCCGGCGTTTACAACAGCCACGGGATTTCGGGGGACGCGTATTACGTTGCGAGGGCTCCGAGCGGGGCACGATCGACGATCCTGGCGTTGCTGGCACAGATGCGTTCGGAGGCTCCCGCCTACGCGGTCACGGATCCGTCGATTCCGCAAAAACATTGCATCTGAGCGATTCGCTCCCGCCTACGCGGTCACGGATCCGTCGCTGTCGATCGACATGGCCGACCAGTACGCCGGCACGCTGACGGTGGCAGCGCACCCCTCTCACCTGCAGGGCACTGCCAACCTGTCCGGGGCGGTGTTCGGCAATGGCTCGACGGCGCGGACGCTTGGCGCCGGGCAGTTCGGCATCACCGGCACCCCGGCCGATGGTGCGCCCTGGTATGAGATCGGCGCGCCCATGTCGGTGGCCGCCGAGGGGTACGGCGCGAAACTCGACCTCTACACGGCCGGCCCCGGCGAGCAGCGAATCATCGCCGCCGTCACCGGAGCGCCGGGCAACCTGTCCACCTTGACGCAGACACCGCGGATCGACCTGGACTTCCAGCCCGTCATCGGCACGCAGGTGGCGAGCCGGTTCGTTGCAGAGGGCGATCCCTTCGTGGACGAGCTCGCGGTGTCGGTGACCAAGGGCACCTGGACGATCCTCGACGGCGTCAGGATTCCGATCACCGCGACCGGAACGCTTTACGGGCCGTTCGACGAGCAGCCGGCCGAGGCGGATTCGCCGCCGATCGGCGCTCCGGTGGCCGGGGTGGAGGAGCTCACTCTCGCGGGCGCGGGCGACTACGCAGGCTCGTCCTGGCAAAAACGGCACGAAACTAGCTCACTCTCGCGGGCGCGGGCGACTACACGTCGGCCGGGTCGATCATCGCGCCATCGTCCGGGTTCTACACCTGGGTGTGGGAGATCGACAAGGACGCGCAGGGCGAGCTCGGTCGCTACCTGACTGGCTCCTACACGGACCGGTTCGGGCAGGTGACCGAGACCGCCGTGGTGCCGTTGCAACCGAAGGTCGTCTCGACGGCGCAGCAGCGTCTCGTCGTGCCGGGCGACCCGCTGACGGATCGGCTCGTGGTCTCGAGCGTGAATGGCCCGTGGCTGAATGTCGACGGGCAGCCGATCCCGGTGATCCTGGAAGGAACCCTCTATCAGGTGCCAGGCACCCGCCCGCCGGCGCAGAACGCGGCGGTAGATCCCGATGCGGTACCGATCGGCGCCGTGACGGTGACGGCGACCGGGCCGGGGAACTACATCTCCCCGGTGGTCACCGCCCCGGCGTCCGGGTTCGTGACGTGGGTGTGGCAGGTCAAGAAGGCGTCCCAGCCCGACTGGGTGCAGCCGTATCTCGCGGCGGACTGGTCGGACGACTACGGCGTGCCGACCGAGTCCACCTCGGTGCGGTGGCCGATCCACACCACCTCCGAGCTGCGCGAGTACAACGTGCACCCCGGCGGCAGGGCCTTCGACATCGTCACGGTCAGCAGGTTCCCGGCCGATCACGGCGACTTCCACGGCGACGGCTACTGGTTGCCCGACGTCGACGAGCTCGTGCACACCGTGTATGGGCCGTTCGCCGACGACGCGGTGCTCACCGACGACCTGGACCTGTCGGGCGCGCCGGTGCTGACCAGCATCACCACGCCCGCCCGCAACGGCGTCTACCGCCTCGGCTACGAGGACTCGGACCGGATCACCCCGACCGAACCGGGCTACTACGTCGTCGTCACCAGCTTCATCGGCGACGACCGCGTCCAGCCCTACACCTCGAGCCCGGCGGACATCCTCGAGCGGTTCTTCGTGCCACCGCAGCATCCGCCGGTCACGCCGCCGACGGTGATCACCCAGGCGACCCCGGCCGCGCTGGTCGGTGAGCTGTTCGACAACACGGCGCTTGTGCAGGGCACCATCCCGGAGGGCGCGACCCTGGTGTTCCGCGCTTACGGTCCGGTGCCCGAGGGCGAGGCGGCAGTCTGCGAGGAGGCGTTCTACGTCTCCGACCCGATCCCGGTCACCCAACCGGGCGTCTACCGATCCGGATCGACCAGCGTCGACGAGGCGGGCAGTGTCTACTGGAACGCCGACGGCAAGGTGCTCGTCGAGGGCAGCTGCGGGGCGCCCGGGGAGAGGACGGTGGTGACCGAGCAGCCCGTGGGGCTGACAGTGACGACCCTCGCGACCCCGACCGTGGTGCTCGGCAAGCCGGCCACCGATACCGCGATCGTCTCCGGCATTGTCCCGGAGGAGGCGACCGTGGCGTTCGAGGCGTACCGGCAGCACGGCGACGCCCCGGTCTGCACCGAGGAGGAGCTCGTCTACTCGGGCGAGCCGATCCCGCTGGACGGGCCCGGCAAGTACACCTCCTAGCCCGTCGTGTTCGAGCACGTCGGGACGTACTTTTTGCCAACCCCCTCGAGGCGTTACGAACCGTGTCGTGTTCGAGCACGTCGGGACGTACTACTGGATCGAGACCGTCCGCGACGCCGAGGGCGAGATACTCAGCCGCGGCCTGTGCGGAGCGCCCGGCGAGACGACGACAGTGACCGAGGTCCCGCCGCCGCTCCCGCCGCAGCCGCCGACGGACAAGCTCGCGTTCACCGGCGGGGGTGACTGGATGCTTCCGTTCGGGATCGCCGCCGTCCGTGAGGCGTACGAGAGGGGCGCGCGGATCGCCGCGATCTGCTCGGGAGCGTTCGTGCTGGCCGAGGCCGGCCTGCTCGACGGCCGTCGCGCGACGACCCACTGGATGCACGCCAATGAACTCGCGCAGAAGTATCCCGCGGTGCAGGTGGACGCGTCGGTGCTCTATCTCGAGGACCGCGGCGTGCACACGTCCGCGGGCACGTCCGCGGCGATCGACCTGTGCCTCGACCTGGTTCGCCGAGATCGCGGTGCGGCGGTCGCGAACGCGCTCGCCCGCCGGATCGTCGCTCCCCCGCACCGGGCGGGGGGTCAGGCGCAGTACGTGACCGCGCTCGTCGCGGACGACGAGGGATCACGACTCTCGGAGATCGCCGGATGGGCGCGCGAGCGCCTGGCCACACGGATCCGGGTGCGCGATCTCGCGCGGCGAGCGCACGTCAGCGAGCGCACCCTCATCCGGTGGTTCGAGGCAAGCTTCGGGTACACGCCCGGCGCATGGCTGGCGCGAGAGAGACTACGCCTCGCCCAGGAGCTCCTGGAGACCACGGAGCTCTCCATCGACCGGATCGCCGCCGATTGCGGCTTCGGCAGCACGGCAGGGCTGCGTGCGGCGTTCACGCGCCACGTCCACACGTCACCCACCGAGTACCGGAAGGCGTGGGCCGGCGCGAATACCTGATCACGACTACCGGATGCCGCGGTCTCACGGGTCGAAGCACCCGCGACGACAGCCTCGCAACGTCACGATCGATCTCATCTCCGCGAAACGTACCCGATTGCGTGTGTGACCTCACTCAACGAATCTGCGCCCTCGCCCTGCGTTCTGACGACTATCGCAGCAAGTCTTGGACTCGATCGACATCAAGCTCACTGTCTGTTCCCTGCGCGATAGCCAGAGTGAAGCGCATCTTCGCCGCACTACGAGCGCCGAAACGCTGGTAGAAGCGGATGGCGCCATCGTTCCATTCAGGTGTCTGCCATTGCATCTCGACGACTCCCGCCTCGCGCGCGCCTTTTCGGATCGCCCGAATCAGATCATGACCGATGCCGCGCCCTCTCGCCTGCTTCTGGACGTAGAGGCAGTCGAGATGCAGGTACTCAGCGGCACCCCAGGTTGATACTTCCATCGCCCAGCTCGCGTAACCGACCAGGGCGCCGCGATCGACGGCTACGAGCACATGCATTCGAGGTTCTGGACCGAAGAGGGTTTCGACCAGGGCAGCCTCAAGGTCAGATCGCAGTGGCGCTGCTCGCTCGTATAGCGCGTGGTCACGGACCAATGCGACCAGCTCTTCGATGTCCGACATCCGCATGGGGCGGATCGTGGTGTCAGCAGTCACAGGTGATGGTCTCCAGCGCTGCGGTCAGAGGGTCCTTGGCGCGGATGACGCGGCCGTGGTCGTCCTCCACGGGGTAGCCCTCGCGCGCCCAGTATTCGAAGCCTCCGATCATCTCCCTGACCTGATAGCCGAGCTTCGCGAACTCGAGCGCGGCACGCGTCGAACCGTTGCAGCCCGGCCCCCAGCAGTACGTCACGATGGGCATGTCTAGCGGGATCTCGTCGGCTGCTCGTGCCGCGATCTGCGCTGTCGGCATGTGAAGTGCGCCGACGATGCGCCCCTGTGTCCACGAGGCATCCTTTCGGGAGTCGATCAACACGAAACGCTCACCGTCTTCCTGCGCGGCGTGGACGTCCGCCGGGTCCGTCTCGAAGGCGAGCTTGTCGGCGAAGTGGGTGACGAGGAGGTCCATTGGAGTGGTTGTGATTGTCATGCCAGAACGATACTCGCGGCGGACGGTGATCTAAAGGGACATTCCGCGGAATCCTGGTGAGGATGCGCGCGATTTCATGGCAGTGTTGCTGTGTGACCGCGAATATCCCATTTGAGCCCGACAGGGTGGATACTGCCATCTTGAAAGCGCTGCAGTCCAACGGCCGCCAGAGCTTGGCCGATCTCTCCCGTCAGATCTCCATGAGCCACAGCGCCACCGCCGAGCGTGTCCGGCGTCTCGAGCAATCCGGTGTGATCAGCGGCTACGGCGCCACGGTCGATGCGGAGCGTCTCGGCTTCACGATCCTCGCCTACCTGCGTCTGCGCTATCCCAGCAGCATCTATGAACCTCTGCACACCCTGCTGGCAGAGCTTCCCGAAGTCATCGAGGCGCACCACGTCACCGGCGACGACTGCTTCATCATGAAAGTAGTCGCCACCAGCATGAAACATCTGGAGCAGGTCAGCGGCAAGATCGGTGCTCTCGGCAGCGTCACCACCAGCGTCGTCTACTCCTCGCCGCTGCCTCCACGCCCGCTGCTCCCCCCTGATCAATAATGGAGACACCTTCGGCAAGCAGCCAGGCGATGACACCCCCGTAGGCGAACCTAGGTCGCGAGCTCTTCAAGTCCGTCGGCGTCGAGGGCCTGTGCGAACCGTGACAGCAACTCGACGAATCGAGCCCGCTCTCCAGGCTCCCAGTCACGCATTGCGCGATCGATGGTCCCCCGACGGTATGCGTGAGCGTAGTCCACGAAGCGCTGGCCGGCCGGACTGAGAATGAGGTGAACGGCCCGGCCGTCGGTCTGGGACGCGACGCGCTCCACGTAGCCCGCACTGGCCGCGGCGGCGGCGATGCGGCTCGCGCGGGACGCATCGAGGCCGATGAGGTGTGCCACCGTGCTCACGGTGCCGACGGGAGCGAGTTCCTCGATGGCTTCGAGCGCTGGTATCCAGGTCAGCGCAGCAGGGTCGACATGGTCTCTCGGTACGGCCTGACGGAGGTTGCCTCTGCCCTGGCGTCGACGGATGACGAGCATCGCCTGCTCGATCGCAGCGAGCGCCCCGTCCTGCTCATCCATGTCGCATATCTTACTCAAACTTGCGCCCAGCAACTAATTGCGTTTAGCACGCAAATGCTCAAAGCAATGAAAGGGAGTTGTCATGCGCGCAATCGTGTTCCGCCGATACGGTCCTCCGGACGTCCTCGAGCTCGTGGACCTGCCCGAACCGGATGTCGGCCCCGGTGAGGTGCGCGTGCGGGTACGCGCTGCGGGAGTGCAGTCGTTCAATGCGAAGCTGCGCCGCGGCTCCTTCCAGGGCTTCGTGCCCGTGAGCTTCCCACAGCGGCTCGGAAACGAGTTCGCCGGCGTGCTCCAACGCGAAGCCGACCTCACCCGCGGCCACGGCATCCTGCGCCGCGCCGGGTTCATCGCCGTGTCCGGCAGCACCCTCGAGGAGCTCGACGCCGGCTGTGCGGTCGTCGAGCAGGCCGCGATCCAGGCGTCGCTGGAGACGCGCCGCTGCTACGGGCAGCAGTCGCAGGCGTTCGCGGTCGCCGCGCTGCCGTTGTGCCGAGGCATCTGACCAGCGCAGGGGCCGTGTGCACCTCGCGGCCATGGCACACGACTCCGAGACGATCACCCACCGCGCCGCCCTAGCCCAACCGCTGGAGACCGGGCGCCAGCGCCGACTACGGCGCCGCGCCGAACAAGCCGTAGCGAAGCAGGAGGCCGAGGCGGCGCTGGAGAAGGACCGGCCGTTCATGCCACCCGGCGGGGACTTCGGCGAGCTCGCGCTGCGCTCCTACCGGCGTTTCCGCGTCCCCGCCCACCAGGACACCTCCGCCGCGCTGCGCGGCACCTACCCCGGCATCGCCGAGGGCGGGCTCGGGTCCCGCGGCGTGTTCATCGGGCACGACATGCTCTCCGGCGGTGCCTTCGCCTACGACCCCTGGGTGCTCTACCGCGACGGGGTGATCACCGCGCCGAACATGATCGTGGCCGGGATCGTGGGCAGCGGCAAGTCTGCTCTCGCCAAAGCGCTCGCCACTCGGTCGATCGCGTTTGGCCGCAAGGTCTACATCGCCGGAGATCCCAAAGGCGAATGGACCGTCGTCGCGCAAGCCGTCGGCGGTCGGGCGATCATCCTGGGCCATGGCCTGAAGACTCGTCTCAACCCACTCGACGCCGGCTACCGGCCGCGCGGCACCACCGACGCAGAATGGGTCGCGTCCGTCGCCGCCCGGCGTCGGGATCTGCTCGGTGCCCTCGCCGAGACGGTACTCACTCGGCCACTCGAGCCACTCGAGCACACCGCCATCGACACCGCCCTGGTCAGCCTCGCCACCCGTACCAGCGATCCCGTGCTCCCGCAGGTCGTGGACTTGATCCTCGAGCCTGGCGGCGACGAGGACCCGCGCCTGGCCGAAGACGGACGCCAAGTTGGCTACGCGCTGCGGCGCCTCGTCGCCGGGGACCTCCAGGGCCTTTTCGATGGCCCCAGCACCGAGCGGTTCGACCCGGAACTGCCGATGCTCACCCTCGACCTGTCCCGCGTCTCCGAGAACGCCGCGCTCCTCTCCATCCTCATGACCTGCACCTCCGCCTGGATGGAGGCAGCGCTCCTGGACCCATCCGGCGGTCAGCGGTGGGTCATCTACGACGAAGCGTGGCGCGTCATGTCCCATCCTGCGCTGCTGCGGCGCATGGACGCCGCATGGCGCCTGGCGAGGCACTACGGCATCGCCAATGCGTTGCTCTTTCACAAGCTGTCCGATCTGGACACCGTCGGTGACGCCGGCACCGCCCTCCACGCGCTCGGCACGTCGCTACTGGCGAACGCCGAGACCCGGGTGATCTTCCGCCAGGAGACCGATCAGCTCGGACCCACCGCCAAGGCGCTCGGGCTGACCAGCACCGAGCAGTCCGTGCTCCCCACCCTCGGGCTCGGACAGGCCCTGTGGCGGATCAAGGATCACTCCATGCTTTTGCAGACGCAGCTGCACCCGGAGGAGGCCAAGCTCTTCGACACCACTTCGGCGATGTCGCGAGATTCCCGTAAGTTCACGAATCCTGAAGGCGAGTGAGGCGCGAACTCGCAGGTCCTACTGGACCCCTGTGTCCAGACCACGGGGCGCGGAGTCACGCGCTGGGGTCGGTGGGACCGAGATGCGAACGTCGCCACGCCGCGGGGTCGGCTGTCTCATCGGTGGTGAGCGCGTCGAGCGTTCGCCGCGCCCGGTCGGCGTCGTCGGCGAGCCGGGCACCGACTTCGGGAAGGTCATCTGCGAGGGATTCCCACAGGATGTCGTCGTCGATGTCGAGGTAGTTGTGGGCAAGGCGGTTTCGCATGCCTCGGAGCGCGCGGAAGCCGTCGCCTCCGAAGTGCCGCTCGCGCAACGGTTCCGGCAGCGCCTGGGCGGCTTGGAAGACGCGCTCGACGATTCGCTCGGCGGCGTATCGCAGCCTCCAATCGTCGCGGAACGCGGACTCGTCGTCAGCGAGTTGCGCCGCGACGGCGATCTCGAGGTGCAGGCCGAGGACGGCCTCGGCTTCCTCGGGACTCACAGGGGCACGGTGTCGCGAAGGATCGTGTAGCCGATTCCGGTGCGTCGCGCCCGGTCGAGCACGCGCTCCTGGTCGACCACGTCGATGGAGAGGCCGGTGACCTCCTCGAGCTCGTCGGTGATCCGCACGAGGTCACGGCGGGCGCCGGGCCGGAACGCCACGATGAGGTCGAGGTCGGAGCGGCCGTCGTCCTGGCCGCGGGCGACGGAGCCGAACACCCCTGCCTCGCTGACACCGTGAGCTGCGAGGAGCGCGCGGATCTGTTCGCGGTGGCGATCCAGGACGTCGCTGGGCAGCAGCACGTCGGTCATGGTGCGCTCCTCTCTCGGTCCTGATCTCAGGATACTCGCAGCGCGTCCGTGCCGGGCGGGCCAAGTCGGGGTGTGCACCTCCCGCCCATGACCATGATCCCGCCTCCGCCTCCGTCCGATCCGACCGCGATCCCAGACCTCGGCCCCCGTTTCGAGTTCCCCGGCCATGATCACCAGCGCGGCTTCGAGACGGTCGGCGACGGCTTCATCCCAGGCGAGGACGTCCAGGTCGCGATCATCATGCGCGAGGTGTCGGCGCGGATGGACGGACGAGCCCGCGCGCTGGTGATGGACCATGAGCTCGGGCAAGCCCGCCGCATCATCTTGATGGGCAGCATCTCCGGCACCACGGTCCTGAGCCCGGTGCTCGAATGACCGCGCCGCAGTCTCGCTATTCCGGTTCGGACACGCTGACGAACCTGACGCTGGGGATCATCGCCGGCGCGTTCGCGTTCGCCCTGCTGCTGTGGGTGGCCGGTCACGTCGCCGCCTGGGTCACCAGAGCGCCCGCCCCGTTGGCATCCATCCCAGAAGCCCTGGTCATCCTCGCCCGTCCGTGGGACCCGGCCACGGTCCTCGGGGCGGCCGGGTTGCACCCGGTCGCGTACTGGACGGCCCTGGCCGTCCTGCTCGCCGCCGCAGGCGCACTCTCGTGGGGCGCCTGGCGACTGTTTCACAAGCCAAAGGGAGCCCGTGACCCGAACTCCATTGACGGGATAGCCACCGGAAGCGAGGTCGGCTACCGGATCGGCACAGCTCGCGGGCGGGCGGTCTGGGCGACCGTGGAGGACTCGATGCTGCTGGTCGGCCCGCCCCGCTCGGGGAAGTCGCTCATGGTCGTCGCGCCGTTCATCCTGGGCGCACCCGGCGCGGTGCTGACCACGTCGACCCGGCCGGACAACCTCGCCACCACCCTGCGCGCCCGCGAACGCCTCGGCCCGGTCGCGGTGTTCGATCCGCAATCTCTCGCTCCTGGCGTGCCCGCCGGGCTGCGCTGGTCCCCGGTGCGGGGATGCGCCGACCCGTTGACCGCGATGATCCGCGCCCGCGGGCTGGCCGCCGGGACCGGATTCGGGTCAGTGGAGAACGGGAGCTTCTGGCAGGGCAAAACCGAGGTCGCAATCCAGTGCCTGCTGCACGCCGCCGCCCTCGACGACCGCGACACCCGGGCCCTCTACCAATGGTCGCTCGGCCCGTCCGCAGCCACCGATGCGGTCAACATCCTGCGGTCGGCCACCGGAACCGCCGAAGGGTGGGCGGACGCGCTCGACGCGATGATCCAAGCGGACCCTCGGACACGCGACTCGATTTGGCACGGCGTCTCGCTCGCCTTCGCAAGCCTCGCCGACCCCCGCGTGCTCGCCGCGCTCTCACCATCACCAGACGAGCGGTTCGACCCGGCGGAGTTCCTCCGCGAACGCGGCACGCTCTACCTGCTCGCCACGGACGCAGGCTCCGGCGCAGCCGCCGCACTGGTCGCGGCGCTCGTCGAGGACATCGTCGAGACGGCGCGACACCTGGCCGCCGCATCCCCCGGCGCGCGACTGGATCCGCCGCTGCTGCTGGCCCTGGATGAGATCGCGAACCTGTCGCCGCTTCCGAGCCTGCCGACGCTGATGTCGGAAGGCGGCGGGTCCGGGATCACCACCCTCCCGGTCCTGCAATCCCTGGCCCAAGCGTGGTCACGGTGGAACGAGAATGCCGCGACTGTGATCTGGGACGCAGCGATCGTCAAGATCATCCTCGGCGGCGGCTCCCACACGCGCGACCTCACCGACATCTCGACACTGCTCGGCGAGCGGGACGAGCTCACCTCGTCCACCTCCACCGACCAGGGCGGCGGGAAGTCGTGGCAGCAATCCGTTCGCCGCGTCCCGATCGTCCCGGCGGACGTGCTTCGGACGCTCCCCTTCGGAACCGCGATCGTGCTATTGCGCACCGCGCGGCCCATCGTCACGACCCTTGCGCCATGGACGTCCCGGCCCGATGCCGGTCAGCTGCGCGAGGACCGCGCGGCCGTCGAGACGGACCTCATCCGTGCCGCAGCGGGCTGACCGGCCCTCTCGCCGAGGCGGGCCGTGCACTTGACCGACGTGCCCGCTGCTAAAGGAGACATCCGATGTCGAGCTCACCAGAGACCGGGATCCACGGCTACCTCGCCACCGATCCCCGTCTGACCCGCACGGGCGGCCGCGCCCGCTTCTACGCCCGACTCGGCGTCCGCCGACGTGAGCGCGCGCCAGCTTGGCGCCCGGCCGGAGCCGGAGTACATGGACCTCGTGCTCTTCGACCGGCCCGCCGAGCTCGCCCACGAGCTCTACCAACGCGGCGACGACATCATCGCGCCCGGCCGGCTCATCCCCTCCGTTCCCGACCCCGGCGGCGGGCAGGGGCGCGACGCGCAGTTCATCGCCGAACGCGTCGGCCCCGACACCAACCACCTCACCGTCACGATCCGACGCGGGAAGGACGCCGCATGAGCGACCAGGAGCCCCTCTGGCAAGACCCCGACCCGGAGGGCGGCGACCCGTTCGAGGACGCCGTCCGCCAGCTGCTCAGAGAAGTCTTAACCTGGCTCGTCAACTAGAGGTGGAGAGGACGCCGTCCGCCAGCTGCTCGGAGAAGTCCCTCACCCCGTCAACTGGCGCACGCTCTCCACCGCCGACGCGGAGGCGGAGTGGTTCGAGCTCAACGCCTGGGTCGACTGGGTCCGCCTCGAGTACGGTCTCCCCGCCACGGTCATCCCGCCGTACTGGCACCGGCATCCCGAGCTCGTCTGGGAGCTCAGCGCGATCCACGCCAGTTGGAGGGGCGCTTACGATCCCCAGGCCGCCGCTGGTGCGGCCGCCGCCTGGCACCTCGACTTCCGTATGGCGAGGGAGCGCCTCCGGGAGTGGGTCTCCCTCTCCGGCACGAAGCTCGACCAGGACCGACCCACCCGGCAGGCTGCTTGGCCCGGCGACGAGGCCATCGAGACGGATCAGGCAGCCGAGAACGTCTCGGAGAAGCCAAACCCGAACCGGCATAAGGACTTCGTCGCGTTCGTCATGGCCGATGTCCGCCGCCGCGCTCGCGAGGAAGCCGAGCAGGCTACCGACGACGACGGGATGGACACCCGGAGATAGCCCTCCTCCGCCAGTTCCGGGCTTTTTGATCGTCATGGGGAGGCAGAGAGAGCCTAGTGAAGGTATGCGGCGGCGATCAGAGCCACGAGCGGGCTGACGACGAGGATCCAGCCGCCTCCGCGCCTCATGAAACGGAGTTGGACACTCCGCCCTGGGAGGGCCACCGGTGCAGCCCCTGCGGTCAGCCAGGCGATAGCGATTTGGGGCATCGCTGCGCTGGGGCTGGCAGCGATCTGTTCGACTCGAGCGACAGGCTCTGCGTTCGCTGCGAACCCCTCGGGCTGGGTCCACGCGAACACGGCGCTGAAGGCGAAAGCAGGGCGATCGATCCCTAGCCGTGTTGCCAAAGGCGTTTCGGTGTCTCGCGGGTGAGTCTTGATGCGTGTCGCGTGATGTGATCTCTGACGAGGCCTGGGCGGTGATCGGGCCGCTGTTCCCGAATGTGAAGGCGACGGGGCATCCGCCGGTGGCTCGGCGGACGGTGGTCGAGGCGACGGCGTGGCGGTTCCGCACGGGCGCGCCGTGGCGGGACGTACCGGAGCGGTTCGGGAACTGCAACACGATCTACAAGAACTTCAACCGGTGGGCCGAGCAGGGCGTGTGGGCTCGGATGCTGGAGCGTATGCAGTCCCTTGCACAGCAGTCCGGGGATCTGGACTGGGTCGCCTCGATCGACTCGACGATCGTGCGTGTGCACCAGCACGGTGCGACCCTTCCTCGGGCCACAGGGGGCTCTGTCGAACTACAAGAAGTTCGGTGACGACCCCCCCCCGACCACGCGATCGGGCGCTCCAGAGGTGGTCTGACGACGAAGAACCACCTGGTCTGCTCCAGGAAGGGACGCGCCCTCGCGTTCATCCTCACCCCGGGGCAGGCCGCGGACACGAGCATGCTGGCTGCGACGTTGGAGCAGATCCGTGTGCCGGTCGGACGGGGACGGCCACGCACCCGCCCGGACCGTGTGATGGCCGACAAGGGCTACCCGTCCAGAGCGAACCGCGCCTGGCTGCGGGCGCGAAGGATCGCGGTGACGATCCCGGAGCGCGACGATCAGATCGCCCATCGCCGCAAGCGCCGCGGGCGGCCGATCGACTTTGGTGACAAGCAGCGGGTCCGCTACCGCGGCCGCAACGTCGTCGAGCGGTGCTTCAACAAGCTCAAACAGTGGCGCGGGATCGCGATGAGATCAGAAAAACTCGCCCGCAACTACCACACCGGCCTCTGCCTCGCCGCAACACTCCACTGGCTCAGCAGCATGCCGGTCTCGAAGCTCAGCAAGGCCAATCAACTCGCGGCCACGGTAGCCTAATGATCCAGTCAGGCCCATATCGGCCGCTCCCAGAACGGCGATCTGGTCGTGCCTGACCCGCGCTCCTCCTTGCGTGAGTGAACCGAACTCACCCACACGACACAAGGAGAATCATGACAGCACGTTTTAACCACACAATCATCGCCTCGATCGACACGGCCGAGATGGCCGACTTCTATCGTGACCTGCTCGAAGCCGCCGAGGCGCCATCATGGGGCCCATTCGTCAACGTCGAGGTCGCAGACGGCGTCCTGCTGCAATTCGCGGCTCCGCCGATGGAGTTTCCGCAGCAGCACTACGCGTACCTCCTCGACGACGCCCACTTCGACCGCGCCTATGGAAAGATCACTGATCACGGCTTGGATCACTGGGCAGACCCCCAGCGGTCCAAGCCGGGAGAGATCAATCACGAACATGGCGGCCGAGGCGTATATCTTCTCGACCCCTCGGGCCATTATCTCGAGCTGATCACTCAGCCCTACCTCTGACCCGGTCGGAGCGAGACCTGGCATCCCCGGCCACCTACTCCTCACGCTGCGCCGGGGTCGGAGCCCACTCACAGGACCGACCCCGGTTTAGCAACGCGGCCTAGGGCGAGCGGCCTGAGAAGCCCCGCCGTGGTGACGGATCGTCGACAACGGGCTAGCCGGCCATGAGTGCAGAAGACATGCAGTTCCTCGCTGGAAGGTGCGGGCAATCCCGGTTGAGGAGAAGGGCGAGGCTGAAGGTCGGCCGGGAAAACCCCGACGGAGAAACGTGGAAACAGACCCGATTCCGCCGCAGATCCGTGCAGATCGACGACGTTGTAGAATGGTCTCAGTACCGTCGCGAAGCGGCCAGTTCCCCCGGAAACTCGGGGAAGCCAGACCGCAGAACGAGGTGGCTTAGACCAGGGGTTCGTGGTCGAGTTTGGGAACTTCAGCTTCCCAAGCTGATAGCGCGGGTTCGATTCCCGTCATCCGCTCTGAGGTAAAACAGCTGGTCAGTGACAGTTTTATTGGCCAGTATCACCTCAAGGTGAAAGTGAGCTAAGCCCCTTTCGTGGACTCGCGTGCTGAAAACAAGGGGCAGTCATGCCGCTCAACACCCGTTCCCGACCAAGGATGACGCGCAGGCATGACTCGCGGACGAGCGCGCCGACCGGTCGCCCGGCGCCACGTGCCGCGGCACGTGGCGCGACCCGAGACAGGGGCAGGTGACGCTCAGCGAGTACGTCGAGACGTGGCTGGGGTCGCGCTCCTACCCTGCACGCGCGAGTTATTGCAGGCAGAGACACGCTCTAACGACGGGGGCAGACACGTCCTACCCCGCACGCGCGAGTTATTGCAGTTCAAGCTAGAGTCGCGGTACCGGGGCGGAGATGGAGGTTGTCTCGACGCTTCGAAAGTTCTGAAGTCATTGACTTTTGATCTTGCATGACTTCAAGGGTGAGAATGGACATGCTGTCAACTATTTCGCGGTAGAAGAGAAGCACCCTGCAGCTGAGGGTCTGGTTGCACCTGGCGATTGGTGGTGTTGCTGCTGCTGGTTTACACTCGACCTGTAGGTTAGCTGGCCCGTCGGCGGCCACCTCGATTTTACACTCTTCATATTCCGTTGTTTGGTTTGTTTATTTTCATAGGACTGAGGTTTCGGTTGTCACGAGCAAACGTTGCGCAATGCTGGGGACTCGAAAAATTGTACGGGGATCATCTCGCGGTGGCGAATGTGACGTTTGGCGTCGGTTCGGGTGAGGTTGTCGTAATCGTTGGGCCGAACGGTGCGGGAAAGACGACGACGATGGAGATGCTCGTTGGTTTGCGAAGGCCGACGTCGGGGGAATCTCGAATTCTGGATGTCCCGGTGGAACCGAGCGGGCCGCACCGGATTCTGGTGGGGGTGCAGCTTCAACAGGCTGGCCTTCCTCGGCGGATCAGAGTGTCCGAAGCCATTGCCGCTGCGTCCTCACTCTACCGAGCTCCGGTAGCAGCCGAGCAGTTGCTTGCGGATGTGGGGCTGACCGAAAAACGTAGGGATTTTATCGAAAAGTTGTCTGGTGGGCAGCGGCGGCGGCTGGATGTTGCGCTCGCGTGTGCGGGTGACCCGCCGTTTCTCGTGTTGGATGAACCGACCAGCGGATTGGACGCGGAGGGGCGTGCTGAACTGTGGGATATGTTGCGTCAGTTCAGCGGGCGCGGAAAAGCAATTCTCGCGAGTACGCACGATCTTGCGGAGGCCGAAGCCTATGCGGATCGCCTCCTCATGATGAGGCGAGGGCGTCTGATTCGTGACGGGTCTGTCGCTGAGATACTTGCGGCGGCGGGCGGGGAGTGGCGGCTTCGCATGCGTGGTGCGTCCACTGCGGTATTTGCTCTGCTCACGTCTGCGGGCCTGCATCGGATAACAGTCGGAGATGTGACCATAGTGATTGGGGAACAGGGAAAGCTTGAACACTTTCGGAGCGAGCTACTGAAAAGTGCGCATGGCGAATACACCGATATCCTGTCTGGACCGGTGCGCTTGGAAGATCTTTTCCTATCAGACGAGGAGCAAGCCGAAAATGACGAGTGAGGCCACCACATCTCGAAACGCGCCTGTTACTCCGGTAGCGCGAGGGGTGCTCTTTCGAATACTTGCTGTGTGGACGAAGCAGGAACTTTTACTCCTTGTGCGAGAGCCGATTGCTGTCTTTTTCTGCCTCGCGTTTCCGCTAGTTATCTACGTGTTTATAGGATTACCTTATGCGGACAATGAGGTAAGCAGCGGCGTCCGCTTCATCGATTTCATGTTCCCCACTCTGATCGGCACAATTGCGGCAAATCTGCTGGTTATGGGTCTTCCGATCTACCTGGCTGAATTGCGAAGCAAAGGGGTAGATCGACGCTACCGGGTCATGCCAATTCCCGGGGGAATTTTTGCTACCGCAGTAATTCTTGCAACTCTTGCTCTCGTCGTGGCTGCGAGCATAATCATCATCGTTGTAGTCAGTGTCGTTAATGGCCTTCGTCCCGAAGTTTTAGACCCAGTATTTCTCGGTCTAGTTCTGTTGCTCATTTCTTGGCTTTGCTGCATCGGATATTTTCTAGGGAGCCTTCCGACTAGTTCCCGAACAACCCAGGCAATAAGCGCAGCAGTATTTTTCACCATGTTTTTTGGATCTGGTGCAGCGGCACCGATAGACGGTCTACCTGGTTGGCTCAAACCGCTTCTCCAGCTCAATCCCCTGAAACATTGGTTCGACCTCTTGCCCGCAATATACACGTCCACACAAATTCCTGGCAACACTCTATGGAAGGCACTCGCCGTCATCCCGATTTCCGGTGCACTCGCATTGTGGGGCCTTCGAATCCAGAAACGCACGGCTTTTTAGCTCAACTGGAAAATCTTGTGAAAATCACTCGATATAACATCGCGTGCCCTTCTTCCGGCCACACCTCAAGGGCCCCCGTGTATCGAGGGTGTGGAACGTGACGCGCACGACGTCTGATTGAGCTTCTCCAGGGCCCCGTGTATCGAGGGTGTGGTCAGGAATGGCCCGACCATCACAACTACCCAAGCGAGAGTGTTCGTGTGACGAGGTTGTAAGGAATGTCTTGTCTCCGTCCAATCCGGTGGGCATAGGCTACCCGCATCTCGAGATCATGGACTCGGTGAGTGCCGTGGCTGTTGAGGCTTCGTTCGTTGAGCTGAGGCCATAAAGGGTACTTTAGCCAGGATGGCGCGGACAATTCTCGCCCGTAGGTGTTTGTTGTCTGCAATACTAGCCTTATGACAGAAGCGGCGTCGGATCAGCCACCACTCGATCAACAATCACAGGAACCGCAGTCTGTGCCGCAGGAACCGCAGTCTGTGCCGGGTCGTGCACAACCGCAATATCCACAGGCACCACAACCCGGACACCAGCAGCCGGGTTACGAACAGCCACACTTCGGGCAGGCACCACAACCCGGATACTACGCACAACCAGGTTACCCACAGCCCCACTACAACCAGGCACCACAACCCGGACACCAGCAGCCGGGTTACGAACAGCCACACTTCGGGCAAGCGCCACAACCCGGATACTACGCACAACCGGGTTACACCCACCCCGGTTACCCACAGCCCCACTACAACCAGGCACCACAACCTGGATACTATGCCCAGCCAAGTGCCCAGCCGGGCTTCCAACAGCCCGGTTACCCGCAACCTGGTTACTACGCTCAAACAGCTCGCGTCCCGCTTGACCCGACAACAGAAGTTCAATTCTCAGTGCTCACGCATGTGCTCGGTATTTTCTTCTGGTGGATCAGTTCGCTGCCTATGTTTCTCACGTACGGCAAGCGCGGGCCGTTCATTCGGGAACACACGAGGAACAACCTCAATTTTCAACTGACAATTTCCCTCGCGATGGTCGTCCTGTCAGTTTTCGGAATGATCGCCCTTATCGTCGCCGTTGCTACGGGTAATGTCAGCATGGTCACCCACTACACGAGCCCATATGTGTATGTGTGCGAGTGGTTCAGCGAGTGGTTCAGCGACTCCTCACGCCACCACGGCGGTTACGGTGCCATCGGCCTGGGTTACCTCGTGCTCTGGTTGACCATCCTGGCAGTCTACGTCTACCAGATAATTGTCGGCATCAGGGCAGCAATGGCTGCAAACAGAGGCCAGTACTACCGGTTCCCGTTGACCATTAACTTCATCAAACCGTAATCGTGGCCCTCCATCGGAGCCTCAATCATCACACCGGGCGCACGGCACATCGGCGTTGCAGACCCGGTCGCGCTTCTCATGTAAGATTCAAGCTTCCCCCAGAATCATCATAGTAAACGTGAAGTAGGTTGATCCACATGTCGTCAGACGCCCCAGAGTTCCAACAGCCAGACCCGTCCACGGCCGGGTCTCCGCAGCCGGGCGTGCAGGCATCCGAGTCCCAACCCGGCGACTCACAGCAGCAAGGGAACCCACAAAACCCGCCTGTGGAACACGGCGAATCCCGCATTCCGCACACACCACCGCCCGGGTACACACAACCGCAACCCGGATACACACAACCGCAACCCGGATACACACAACCACAGCACACACCACCGCCCGGGTACACACAACCACCGCCCGGGTACACACAACCACCGCCCGGGTACACACAACCGCAACCCGGGTACACACAACTGCAACCCGGATACACACAACCACAGCACACACCCCCCGGTTACAACTACCCCCGGGTCGCAACCCCGCCTCTGAGCCCGGCCGATGAAAAGCAAAGAGCTCTGCTCACCCACGTCCTGGGCATCTTCTTCGGGTGGCTTACCTCAACGATCATGTTTCTCGTCTACGGCAAACGCGGGCCATTCGTTCGGTCACACACCGCCTCAGATCTCAACTTCCAACTGACCACGACCATCGGGGTCACCCTTGGAACCATCGTCGCACTCGTTGGTGACGTGATCACCGCCAGCTCCGACCTCATTTACGACGCCAACGACGCTCTCCTTGTCGGCAACGAGAGTGCTCTCGCGACTGGACTGGTCGTGCTCGGGATCGGCGTGCTCATCATCGCCACCCTTCTGGTCATCCGCACGATCTTCGGCATCCTGGCGGCTGTGGCGGCAAACCGTGGTCGGTTCTATAAGTTCCCGATGTCAATCCCCTTCATCAGAACGCATGACCGACAGGAATAATGCCTGTGACGAGCCTGCGGCGGCAAGCACCCGCTCCCCCAGGTCCGGTGGCAGTTCGGCCAGGGTTGCAGGATGCCACGCAGGCTTCGAGTCTTTGTCAATGATGAGGGCCCGAACACCCTCCTGAAAATCGGGATGCCCCGCAAACCACATGCCCAGATAAAATTCCTGCTCGAGCACATCCTCCAGCTGCGGCATTTGCCGGGCACGCCGGATCGCCGCCAGCGTGATAGCCACCGCAGTGGGGGAGAGTGCCAGCAGTTCGTCGGCGGCGCGGTGCGGGGCATCCTCTGGGATGGCCCGCAATCGCGCGACGATCTCGGGCACCGTCGGTGCTGAATAGCACGCATCGATCCACGAACGCGAACGTGCGAGTTTAGACGGAGGAGGGGATTCAGTGAACAAAAGTGCGATCTCAGCGGGGTCACACGAGTCGGCTCGTTCCGCGAGCACCTGCAAAAGTGCCGACAGTCGTTCACGCGGGATGAACACATCGGCGAAGCCCGCGTAGAGCGCGTCCGCGGCATCCATCTCTTCTGAATTGAGGCCGAGGTACAGCCCTGTTTCACCGGGTGCGTGGGCCAGGAGCCACGAGCCCCCCGCGTCGGGAGCAAATCCGATCCGAGTCTCGGGCATTGCGATTCGTGACCACTCGGTAACCACCCGCACGTCGGCATGACCCGCGATGCCGACGCCACCACCCATTGTGATGCCGTCCATGATTGCAACAACCGGCTTCGGGTAGGATGCAATCATCGCATCGAGGCGATATTCATGCCAGAAGAACGATCGGATGCGCTCGAGTTCACCACGGCTCAGTAGTCCGTAGAGTTCGCGCAGATCACCGCCCGCACACAACGCACGCTCGTTGTCACTTGCGAGCACAACAACCGCAACCTCAGGGTCGGTGCGCCACCTTGTCAGGGCATCGGTGAGTGCTGTCACCAGCGTGAAGTTAAGTGCGTTGAGTGCCCGTTGGCGAGTCAACGTCAGGTAGCCGACCCCGTCAGCAACTCGAGTCTGGAGATAGTCAGCCACAGTTCACACTAGCGTGACACGTCGGGCACGGGTTTCCGCCCGCGCCCACCCGCCCCGCCAGAAGATCACAATCTGTCGCAAGATCACCGATGAAACGACAATTTGCAACCTTTTGGCGAGTGGCGGTCGTTTGGCGAGAGGCGGTCGTTTGGCGAGGGCGCGGTCATACACAGGTCAGTTGATGGTGGGATCGAATTATTGTAGGTGAGTGCTGGGGTTCTGTGGGATGGAAATTCATCCCTTATCGGGAGCGGAAATATGTGAAGAGATGTTTTTCACGGGTGATCATGACAGCGGCGGTCGCACCGATTAGTACACCACAGCTGGCTACGACCATGGTACGCGCTCCGGTGAGAAGGATGGGGATAAGATCGGCAGAATTCGCGGTGCCTGCTACCGTGAATGCCGTCGTGATGAGGGCCACGGACGCGGGGATCAACCAGAGGGTTTCTTCGAGGATTATTTGGGCTGCGAGTGCCGATTTTCTCATACCCGCGTGTAGTGCCGATGCCAGTTCGAGTCGACGGAGGTATTTTGATATAAATCCCAATACAAAAGCGTATAAAAGCGCCGCGTAGGGCGTGATGTGTGTAGCGCGATCAAGGAACTGTTTTCGGCCGTCAAAGGATGCTCCGAGAGTGCTATTTAGTTGACCAAGCTTCGATGTGCTAGAGGAGTTCGGTTGGGTAGTTGTTGTCAGCAGTGCAGCGGATGGAGTCTGCGAGTCGAGCGCATCAACCCAGCATTCATCGAATCCTCCGGTTGCTGGAGTGATAATGAGGATCGCCCACCCCAGGCCAGAAATACGTCCATCGTGAGGATAGTCGTAAACTCCAGCCACGGGTATCGAACCACGGTCAGTGGCAAGGGTATCGCCCACAGTGACTCCAACTGCCGAGGCAACGTCACGAGAGATGACCACTCCCGGTGAGCCCGTGTTTGTGTGGCGTGCGAGTAGTTCAGCAAACCCGGGTGTAGCTCGTCTTGTGGGCACTGTTGATGAGGGCAGTGCGAGCAGAGTCAGAAATTCTCCTTTCTCCGAGGTGACTGCACCGGCGGCACGAACCCCGGTGGCACCGCTTAATCCTTCGCATCGGGAACCGCTGATTGCACCCTCGTTGTACATTATTGTCACGGACGCGCCCGAGGCACTGAATCGTTGTGCGGCGTCTATTATGTTTCGCACAGAGGCCATGTCAAAAGTCATCAACGCGCCAACTCCGAGAACAAAAAGAAAGAACGACAGAATTGGACGACTCGCGCGCGTTCCCACGTTGCGGAATGCTTCTGAAGCTGCGCTGCGAAACCTCATACGCTGGGCTCGAGTTCGATGATCTCGTCACACGCATCTCGCATCCGAGTGTCGTGTGTGGCGATGATGACAATGCTCCCCGTAATAGAGACCCATCGTAGAGATTCGATAACGGTGTGTGCGGTGACCGCATCAAGCTGTGCGGTCGGTTCGTCAACCAGGAGCAGATCTGGCGCGGTCGTGACCGCGCGAGCCAGCATGAGTCGCTGGGCTTCGCCGCCTGAAAGAGCACTGAAGGGGGAATCAGCCCTCTGATGCAGTGAGAACATTGTCAGGATGTCCATGGCCTCGGTTTCGGCTTCCCTACGAGTCATACCACGGGCGAGCAGAGGAAGAGTCACGTGGTCAAGCGTTGACCGTCGAGCAGACCCGTGGGGGTTCTGAAATACCCACCCGGTCTTCGTGATGGATGCTCGGACGACCGATCCTTCGCTCGGGACGAGCCATCCGGCAATGATACTGAGCAGTGTCGACTTCCCTGACCCTGAAGGACCGAGTAGTGCATACCGTATTCCGGGGTGAAATCGCCTGGTTACCGGGTGGAAAAGGAATCTACCGGTGTCAAATCTGTGCTGTACTCCCTCGAGGACAACCGATGCGGTGGGGTTCTTCATCGGCACTTTAGAGACTTGGGAGGTTTCACATCCAACAACACTGGCTGCGTACTCGTGTCGGAGAACACGACGTATGATTTTCCCAGCTCAGATCCGACAATTTTCACCGATACCGGTTTTCCTTCCGCTGACACGCAGGCGTCACGCCCTGAAATAGCTCCCAAAGCTGACGGAGGAACGACCCATGCTTTAATTGCGGTGTCAAGTTCAAGTTTTCCTTTCAGGGAACCTGACTTCTTATCTTGTTCGGTTTTATTCTGTTCTCCCATCATTCCCTGTGAAGACTCTCCTCCCTGTGCAAGCGTGCTGAGATAACCAGGAGTCGACGCGAATTTTGTCAATTCGGCGTCGGACACAATGTGACCCTGTTCATCGATAGGAAAACGCGCATCGCCCACAACAAGCAGCCGGGCGCCAGGGAGCAGATCAGATGGAAGCTGAGCTTGTACAGACACAATGGGAAGAGTCAGTTCAACAAACGCAGCACCCTGTTGAACAGTTGATCCAAGAACTTCAAGACACCGAGATACTTGGACTGTTGGCGTGGGCAGCCACAGCAGATTCTGCCGTTCAATTCCGGTGATTCCAGGTGTGATCGCGACACCAATCTCCTTCAGTCGAGTCCGAATAATCCGAATCGTAGCCTGACCCAGAACACCATCTACCCTGATGGAGAATCCGAGGCGTTTGAGTTCAGACTGAAGCGCGAAGACGTCCGGCCCAGAGTCTCCCTCTTGCAGATCTCGCCACAGCGGCGTCGCGGTTGCAACGTTGAGCAAAGCACGTCCGTCTAAGGCCACGTGAGATTGCCACGATTCCATAGTGCGACCTTTTGCGCAGTTCAACGATGTCACAGTTCCAGAACGCGGGAATGTGATTTTAGCACCCGCGCCCATGGTAACCGTTACCTGTGACTCACGACTATCAACGAGGTCGATCTGATTCGGTGAAAAGGTCGTTACGGCACCAGGATCTCTTCCCAAAGATGCAGGAACAGTCGAAGGAAACGCGAACAAAAGTCCCACCGCAAAGGCACAAACCACGAGCACAATAACAACAAGGAGCGCCAATCCCTGACGTGATCGTCGAAACACCATGGCTCTACCTACTCACTCAAACCAAGTGGATCATACTCACACACCCGCAGTGCCTCCACGCCAGTCTTTTGGTCTAAGAACGGATACCTGTTTGGCGAACCGCCGTTAGTAACTTTTAGTGAATCACTCTTAAATTCCTTCAGAGAATACCCTGTCGGAAGAACACTCGAGCGAACCAAACACGAAAATATGATCTCATCCTCATCCAGGTTGTCCGGGTTGCGCTGCATCGCGGAAAATAGACGACCAACAACGTCCTCACTCGATGACCGTGAACAGAACTCGACCACCTCCTGCGTTCGATCACCACCGGGGTTTGGAGAGGCGAACTCGAACGAGTCGTCAAAACCGTAACTACTTATGGCTATACCCTCGGCACCGAGGCACCGCTGAAAACGATCACGTACCTCCTGGAACTCTTGCTCCGAGATCACCCCGTCCTCAAGAACCTCCCTCGCGAACTCATCAGTTGCTCTATCACGTTCAACAGCGATCTCATTCGCCCAAGAACTCACACTCGACGCAGAAAACTGCCCATCTTCCAACACAGCAGACGACCGCTCCTTCGTCACGCTACACCCAACGAGAAAAGTCACGACAAAACCGACAATGACCATCCCGCCAACGCCGCGATCAACAGCCATTGAACTCAACCGAAGCGGCCGCAGCAACTGATAAAAATACACCTGCATACAAACGTTCAACCACTGCACTACCCTCACTCTCTGCTGATGGGATAGGGATGATCACCAGGGTACTCCCCCTGTGACCCACAGCGCTACGGTACCATATCGGTGAACCCTGATTTTCCCCTGATTTTTAGAGAATTTGTTGTGTGGCTCTCAGATGAGGTGGTGTTTTTGGTGTGCGCTACCGGTGAGCGATAGCAACACGCCCGTTCCTCAGTGGAACTTCCCGCGAGAACGGCACGATCACTGAGACCGTGACCCCTGTTCCATGACCCCCGGGTTGAATACACCGCAACTCTACCTACGAGGTGTGGCGAGAGAAGCTGGAACGAACCATCAAAACTGTAACTACTGGTGGTTACGCCCTCGGCACCGAGACACCGCTGAAAACGATCACGCATCTCCTGGACCTCCTGTTCCGAGATCACCCCAGATGATCGCAGAGTTCACCAGACACGTGCTGCGAGTTCGGGGGGCACCCGGGTTGTATGGGTTAGGTTGCCCCATCCGCCACGCGTGCTGCAAGTTCGGGGGGCACCCGGGTTGTATGGGTTAGGTTGCCCCATCCGCCACGCGTGCTGCGAGTTCGGGGGGAACACCTTCGGCAGCCCACACGCCTTCCCACCCCATGCCCGGCCCCTCCGGTGCGCGCACCATTCCGCGCGCGTCAACTTCCGGTGCTCGAACCACGGGCGAGGATGTCGTGACAAGACTTTCGTAGTAGGTCGTATTGGGGATGGCCATGCAC
>Ga0081606_1000246_pt1 | contig 26249 bp, 23 predicted proteins | sample EareggfetidaYelm_FD_71127 | JGI IMG/M metagenome (GOLD analysis project Ga0081606, IMG submission 71127) | Earthworm egg capsule microbial community from the University of Washington, USA - E. fetida Yelm (SPADES assembly) (version 2) | ecosystem: Host-associated > Annelida > Reproductive system... | reverse complement strand
AGAAACCACCCAACGCAGCACACCCCCCCAGAAGAAACCCACCCCCACCCCCCCCCCCCCCCCCCCCCCTGGGCATTGACAGGCCAGGCCCTACATTGAAAGCAGAATCCCAGCCCAACGGGCAGGGCAAACGAGATCCCCACCCTTCGCGCCGCCGCCGCAAAGTACTCGCGGCACTGGCGGGTGGACTCGTCCTCGGTCTTGGCGCGGCAGCTACCCTCGCCGCATGGAACGACTCTGAACTCGCAAGCCGCACGTTCAGCGCGGGAGGTGACGTCGATATCCAGGGAAGCACAGACGGAGGCGTGACATGGTCAAGCAGCAGCACCGCCCCCGGAAAAACACTCAGCTTCTCAACCGACGCCAACAAACTGGTGCCCTATAATGAGATCATCTACGCTCCGTTTGCGGTGAGACTTTCGCCCGACTCCGTCACCCCTCCCTCCGGAACCTTGGAGGGAGCAGTGGGTTCCACTATAACCGGCTTCGGCCCTTCGGGTGGTAGAGACTGGCTTCTGCACAGCTGGGCCGTGTACCCAGACGATGCTTCCGACCGCACGTGCAGCGCCGCTTCGGTGCTGACCCCTGCCATTCGCGACGGCATTTGGAAGAACAAGCAGTTCGGAGATCGTAACTTTCAGAGAAATTTCACCCTCTCGAAGAAGCCCCTGCATTTGTGCCTCGCCGTGGCCATTGCGGGAACTGCGCCTCCGAGAGCAACCGGGTCTGTCACGTGGCGATTCCAAATTGGACGTAGCACACGCTACGACTATTAGTGTTGCAGGGTCGCGGTAGGCCAGCAATCGGTAACCACACGGAGCCGCAGCCCCATACCTACCGAGCCCCATACCTACCGATCGGACCGCCAGTCCAATTCGTCCGTGAGACCGGCCGTGGGTGCCTCCCGAGGGTATGCCTGCAGGTCCGCTCCTACTCGTCGAGCGCGAGTTCTTTTGGCAGCTCAAACTCACGGCTCGCGAGTTCTTCGACGTTGACGTCCTTGAACGTCAACACCCGCACCGATTTCACGAACCGGTCGGCGCGGTAGACATCCCACACCCAGACATCCTTCATCGTGAGTTCAAAATAGAAGTCGTGTTCGGTGTCTTGCCGTACCAGATCGACCTCATTCGCCAGATAAAACCGACGCTCAGTCTCCACAACGTACGTAAACTGCGACACGATGTCGCGATATTCTCGATAGAGGGCTAGTTCGACCTCACGGTCGTAGTCCTCAAACTCATCTTCATCCATTAGACATTCATCCTACGCTGAGCGCGACCCGCGGCAAGTCCACGTCCGTCTATCTCGCCGCGCCCGCGCCCGTTGAGCCCGTCGCTTCCGCTCGTTCCGGGTGCAGCCACGTCTGCCGGTGCAAAGCGTGCGGTCCGTGAACGGCGATCGCCGAGCGGTGGCCCGCACTGGCGTATCCCTTATTGTTCTCCCACCCGTACTGCGGGGCTTCGCCGTGGGCACGGCGCATCTGCTGGTCGCGGTGAACCTTCGCGATGACGGATGCCGCAGCCACTGAAGCGCAGTCACGATCCGCCCTAGTCCGAGTGATCACCCGCACCGCAGGTCCCGCCGCCGCACTGAGCCAATCGTGATTGCCGTCCAGCAACAGTGGTGCCCCCGCTAACCCGTCACGATTCAGGATGCCTCCGGCCACCGCCTGCGCCACAAGCCCATCCAGGGCACGCACAGCCGCCCGTCCGAGGCAGACCATAATCCCCACCTCGTCGATCTCCGCTGCGGTGGCATCACCGACGCCCCACGCACGCACCCAGGCACGAGCGCGGGGCGCGAGAAGATCGCGCCGTGGTTCGGTAAGAAGTTTCGAGTCGCGCAGGCCCTGTGGCATCCGAGACACCGTGTTGTCAACGAGCACGATGCTGACACTGACAGGCCCCGCAAGTGCACCACGACCGACCTCGTCACAGCCCAGCACAAACGAAGCACCGTCGGCGAGAATAGCCCGCTCCACCCGCAGCGTCGGCACGGGTACGGGCCAGGAGCGCCGTGCACCGTCGGCCACCCGCGTCATTTTCCGCTCGAGGTTGTCTCGTTTTTAGCCGCCGGAGGTACCAGATCAAAAACATCTGGATAGCTGCCGAGCCAGGTCCAGCGCGACACCGGCCAACTAATGACAAACACCCGCCCGACAACATTACTGACGGGAACAAAACCCTTCAACGGTGTCGTCGTGTTGTACCGCGAGTCTTTCGACATATATCGGTTATCGCCCATTACCCAGAGCGAATTTTTCGGGACGACCACGTCGAAACTGTCGGCAGAGGCCTTCGTTTCCCCCTTCGGGAAGTTGATGTACGGTTCGGTGAGCGGCACCCCGTTCACCGACATTTGGCCGCGGACATTACAGCACACGACGTGGTCGCCCGGCAGCCCGATAACGCGCTTGACAAGGTGATCGTTAGAGTCCGGTGCGGCGAGCCCGACGAAAGATAGAAAGCCTTCCACCGCTGCCACAAGCGGCGGCTGGTTGGGCGGTGGTGGCGAAGCGGCGAGCCATCCGCCGGGGTCGCGGAACACAACAACGTCACCGCGACTGATAGGCACGAGGTTCGGGACGAGCTCGTTCACAATGATCCGGTCGTTGATCATCAGTGTGTTCTCCATCGACGCCGAGGGAATGTAGAACGAACGAATAAGAAAGGTTTTGACCAGAAACGATGCGAAGACAGCGAGCACCAAAATGATGAGGATGTCCCGGATAAACAATCCCACCCGCCGCTTTCGGCGCGCCCTCTGCACACCGGCGCGGTCGCGTCGGAGCAAAATTTCTTGTGTCATGACCCTCTGTTCTCTTCGACAGTGTAGGCGATGGAGCTAACGCACTGGTGCACTGGGCCTCAGTTCGAGTTTGCGGGGCGGGCTCATCCGGCACACTCAAGAAGAATTCTTCAGCACGCTCACGAGGGGCGGCCGACCACGTAAGCGTACCGGGTCGCACCACCCGCCGGGGTCACGAAACACGGTGATATCACCACGGCCAATAGGGGCATCTCACCGCGTGACCAAGCCTAATTGTCACGCTTTTCTTTAATCTTTGCCTTCTTGCCCCGGAGTTTGCGCAGGTAGTAGAGCTTGGCGCGGCGCACATCACCGCGGGTCACAATGTCGATATGGTCAACAACCGGAGAGTGCACCGGGAAGGTGCGCTCGACGCCAACCTGGAAGCTAATCTTGCGAACCGTGAAGGTTTCGCGCACACCGTGGCCGGTGCGACCGATAACAATGCCCTGAAAAACCTGGATACGCGAGCGCGTGCCTTCAATAATGTTGACGTGAACCCTGACGGTGTCACCCGGGCGAAAGTCAGGGATATCGGACTTCAGGCTTACGGCGTCAACCTGATCGAGAATGTGCATGAGGCTTCGCTCTCTGCGCCCGCCACCGGTCGAACGCGCTGTGTCAAGGGGAGGTGGTGCCGCTCGCGTCACACCGATCGGTATGACACCCGCTCACTCCCCGGAGGCAGAGACGCGCGACGGCACAAGGTTCTATTCTGCCATGACCAAGCCCACGAGAGCAAAGCGTCCGGATGCCCCGGGCGAAGGGGCACACCGGCTAGTCGTGTTTTTCGTGCACGACGATGGTGTCATCGCGGGTAGTTCGCCGGTGCTCTGCCACCGTATCGCTCATCCGGCGACCGCCATCGTGCACAAGTGCCCGGACTGCGAGCCAGAATGAACAAAGCGCCCCGAGGATCCCGAGCAGAACGAAGAGCATCCCCGTGCTGCCGTAAAACCCCAGTCCGAGAAGCGAACCGTGCCAGAGCGCGAGCGCGGGGAGATCCCGCCAACTCAGAGTTCGTTCGGCCCGCACGCTCGGACGAATCCGAGTGAGAAAGGTGACAAGCGCGAGCGAAACGGCAGTAATCGGCACCGCGAGAAAAAGACCGATAAGGCCCCAGCCGCCGTGTCCGAAAATACCCCAGCCGACAACGAGCCAGAGCGGCAGCGCAAAGATTGCGAGAAACTGCCAACGGTAAATGCCCCGGAGGATCATGTTGGCAGCCTACCCGGACCTTTCGCAGACAGGATTAATGTTCACTGATAGCAAAGCCGCCCAGCGGGGCGACCTGTCACTGCACGCAAAGCAGCGAGAATAGAGGATGTGATTGAGCTACGCACCCCCGCCGAAATTGACCAGATGCGTGCTGCGGGAGGGTTCGTGGCGAGCGTGGTTGAGGCAACCGCGGCGGCGGCGGCGGTCGGCGTGAACCTGCTTGAGCTCGATGCACTGGCGCACGAGATGATTCGGAAGGCCGGAGCATCCAGCTGCTACATCGACTACCACCCCTCGTTTGGTGCGAGTCCGTTCGGCAGAGTGCTCTGTACCTCGGTCAACGATGCCGTGCTACACGGACTCCCCCACGACTATGCGCTGCGCGATGGCGACCTGCTCAGTCTCGATTTTGCCGCCGAGGTCGACGGCTGGGTGTCAGACTCAGCGATCTCGCTCGTCGTCGGCACGCCCCGGATAGAAGACCTGCACCTCATCGACACCACCGAGCGCGCCCTCACCGCGGGCATCAACGCTGCCCGCATCGGCAATCGCATCGGCGATATCTCCGCCGCAATTGGGGATGTCGCGCACGAGGCCGGCTACACCGTTAACACCGACTTCGGCGGGCACGGTGTCGGTCGCACAATGCACGGCGAGCCCCATGTCGCCAACGATGGACGCCCCCGGCGCGGCCTCCCGCTGAAGGCGGGCCTGGTCATCGCGATTGAACCGTGGTTCCTCGCAGCAACCGACGAGATCGTCACTGATCCCGATGGTTGGACCCTCCGCAGCGCGGATGGCTCACGCGGAGCGCACTCCGAACACACCGTCGCGATCACCGACGACGGCCCGATCATACTCACCGCGCGCGGGCAGTAGCCCGCCCACCGCGTTGCGGTTCAGGGTGCACTCACCGCACGGGGCGGGTGTGGGAGGCCGGTAGGGTGACGCCAACCTCGGTCAGGGTACATTCACCGCGCGGAACAGGCCTCCGACCCCGTACACCTCAGGGGTGGGTATCGCGGTTACCGCCTGCCTCCCCGGGCAGCCCTGCGAGCAGTTCCGGCCGCCGGTCACGAGTGCGCACACGCTGTTGTTCGTGGCGCCAGGCGGCAATCGCCGCGTGGTTTCCGGAGAGCAGAACGGGCGGGACATCCAACCCTCGCCAGCTGGCCGGTTTTGTGTAGCTCGGATATTCCAGCAGGCCGTCTTCGTGGGATTCTTCGACGAGACTATCGGGGTTGCCAATGACTCCGGGAACAAGCCGTCCGATCGCCTCGATCATGGCCATAACGGCAACCTCACCCCCATTGAGCACATAGTCACCGAGGCTGATCGGGCGCACCCGCATTCGAGCTGCGTAGTGATCGGTCACCCGCTCGTCGATTCCCTCGTACCGACCGCAGGCGAAGATGAGGTGCTGTTCGGCCGCGAGCTCATGGGCGTCGGCCTGCGTAAAGATCTCACCCACGGGCGTGGGAATGACAAGAACGGCGGCGGATGCTGTGAGGCCAGATTCTCCACCGGCAAGAACATGGTCCAAGGCCTCCCCCCACGGCTCGGGCTTCATGACCATCCCGGCACCGCCACCATAGGGAGTGTCGTCAACCGTGCGGTGCCGGTCATGAGTGAAGTTGCGCAGATCGTGGGTGGCAACCGAGAGAATACCCGCATCCCGTGCTTTACCCAGCAGTGACAGATCCAACACATCAAAGAAGGAGGGAAAGATCGTGACGATATCGATTCGCATGGTGCGTGACTCTAGTTCGTGCTGCCAGCGGGGTCATCGGCGGGAATATCGACAGCGGCGACGACAGCGGCGGGCGTGTCGGTCGAGCCCTCATCCGCAACATCCTCAAACAACCCGACCGGCGGTGTTACCGTGATGGTGCCGCCCGCGATATCCACCTCGGGCACAATCGCCGACACAAACGGCACCATGGTGTCGCGCCCACGCGAGCGGACAATGAGCAGGTCCTGTGCGGGCAGGTGTTCCAGCCGCGTCACCTCACCGATCTTCACACCATCACGGATGACCGCAAGCCCGACAAGCTGGTGGGCATACCAGGCGTCTGCCTCCGGCTCATCACCCTCGGCATTCTCGGTGTCCTCGATCCAGAGAATGGCTTTCACAATGGATTCGGCTGCGGTGCGGTCGTCAATTTTGTCAAAAAACCCGACGGGATGTCCGTTAAACCACCGCAGTTCGCGAATGGTGAGGGTCTTTCCGTGCCACGGTGATTCGGGCGGCACCTGCAGCGAAAAAGATGCCCCGGGCGCAAAGCGGCGCTCCGGGGCATCCGTGTAGAGCTCAATCTTGAGGGCACCCTTGAGACCGTGTGCTTTGGTGAGCCGACCGACTCGGAGACGACGGGGATTGTCCTCGGTCACGCTAGTTATCGGTATCAACAACATCAACCCGCACTCGACGGCCATCGGCGAGCGCCGCCACGAGGGTGCGCAGTGCCTTGGCGGTGCGACCCGAGCGACCGATGACGCGGCCCAGGTCTAGCGGGTTAACGTGAACCTCAAGCACCTCACCGCGGGTGCCCGACACCGCAACAACCTTCACCTCGTCGGGGTTATCTACGATTCCCCTGACGAGGTGTTCGAGCGCGGCGGCGAGCACGGGTTATGCCTTGTCGGTGTCAGTAGTGCCGGATGCCTCGGCCGGGGCTTCCGCGGACGAGGCCGCGGGTGCCTCAACGGTGGGCGCTGCGGTAACCTCCGCTACATCCGCGGGTGCCGCATCCGCAACGACCTCACTCGCCTTGTTTGGAACAGCAACCGGCGCAGGTTTCTCCGCTTTCGGACGCAGCACCGATTTTTTCGCCTCGTTGGCACTAAACACGGCTTTCTTTTCTGCGTATTGAACCGTGGATTTTGCGTCTTTCTCCCCCTTGAAAATGCCCCAGTCGCCGGTCAACTTGAGGATGGCGGCAACCTGCTCGGTCGGCTGCGCACCGACGCTGAGCCAGTACTGGGCGCGCTCCGACTTGACCTCAATGAACGAGGGGTTCTCGGTGGGATGGTACTTGCCGATCTCCTCGATCACACGACCATCGCGCTTGGTGCGCGAGTCAGCGACAACGATGCGATAGTAGGGTGCCCGGATCTTGCCCAGACGCTTAAGACGAATTTTGACGGCCACAATTCTCCTGAAGGTGTTGTGAAGTGTGAACTGACAGCCGAGGGCGTGGGGCGCACACCAGGCGGAAGCTCGATGGGGTTCTGCCTGCCGGATAGAGGGTCGGGCGCTGCAGAACTCGAAGACTCATTCTTGCAGATAACACGGGATGCTCCAACTGCACGGGTGCGCAGACACCGACAGTGACCGGCTCGCAGCCCACTGCTGGTATCCGTTGTGCTGATATGCGGTATCCCCACTCCACCCCGTGGCAAAATAGCCCGGTGCCCATCGAGTTTGCCCACTCCGCTCGATCAACCATCGGCATTGAGTGGGAAATCGCAATCGTTGACCGAACCACGGGCGAGTTGGCGGGCGTCGGTGATCAGGTGCTCGACACGCTCAATGCCGCACACCCGAGTGGGACGCATCCCTTCATTACCGGCGAACTGTTTACGAATACCGTCGAACTCGTGAGCGACATCCACAAAACTGTGGCGGGAGCCGTGACCGACCTCGTCGGTCACCTCGGAAACGTGCGACGGGTCGTGGACAACCTCGGTGAGTACGATCTCATCTGCAGCGGGTCTCACCCGTTCAGCCAGTGGTATGACCAGAAACTGGGTGACAAACCGCGCTACCACAGGCTCATTGAACGCACCCGGTGGTGGGGGCAGAACATGATGATCTGGGGGGTGCATGTTCATATCGGCATTGAGGATGTCCAAAAAACGTTGCCGCTGCTCGACGCGCTCCTCACCTATCTTCCCCACATGCAGGCGCTGTCTGCCTCCAGTCCATTCTGGGCCGGAGTGGAGACCGGATATGCCTCAAATCGATCTCTCATGTTTCAACAACTACCGACCGCGGGGCTACCGTATTCGTTCCCCGATTGGGCTGCCTACGAGAACTACGTTGATGACCTGGTGCGCACGGGAGTGGTCAACGACTACTCGGAGGTGCGATGGGACATCCGACCCTCGCCGCGCTGGGGCACGATCGAAGTGCGAGCGTTCGATGGCGTCTCGACCGCTGCTGAAATCGCCGCCATTGGGGCACTGGTCCAGTGTCTTGTCGAGTGGTTGAGCACCCGACTCGACCACGGCGAAAAACTCACGGTGTTGCCACCGTGGTACGCACGCGAAAACAAATGGCGGGCGGCACGCTACGGGTTGGAAGCCCTCGTCATCACCGATGCCACGGGCACCCAACGCCCCGTGCGTGACGAACTTGACGAACTTGTTGACACCCTCGCCCCGACCGCGGAACGACTGGGATGCCTCGCCGAGCTGCACGCGATTCGGGCCACTGTGGCCCACGGTGCCAGCTACCAGCGACAGGTCGCCATCGCTACCGCCGCCGACGGAGACCTGCGGGCCGTGGTGGCCCACCTCGCCCGGGAGCTTGTCAGCACCCAGCATCCCGTTATGAACACAGCGCGGCAGCCGTGAACGTGTTCCGAGCGGGCAGCAGATTTCGACAGCGATGAATTCGAGCGGGACGAGCGGAGGCGGAGCCGACTCACCCGGCACCCGGTGAGGTTCACGGCACGGGGAGAGAGCCACCACCGCGCACACCGCCACCCCCGAGACCAAAGCCAACGCCGGAACCACCAGCACCGGTCGGTGCGCCGGGGGACAATGATTCCCCCGCGGCAATCGCCGCGTTCTCAGCGGCCCGCTTCGCGGGGTTGCCCGAGCGTGAACCCCCACTCTTCTTCGCAGCCGCCTTACGCGCCGAAGCAGCACCGCCACCGAATCCAGCGCCGGGCACCGGACCCATTCCCGGGATCTGCGGCATCCCGCCCCGAGCAACAGTTTTCATCATCTTTGCTGCCTGTTCGAACCGCTGTACCAGCTGGTTAACGTCGGTGACACTCATCCCGGAACCGCGCGCTATCCGCAGCCGGCGCGAGCCATTGAGCAGCTTGGTATTGCGCCGCTCGGCGGGGGTCATCGACTGAATAATGGCCTCCGTGCGAACGATCTCACGCTCATCAAACTGCTCAAGCCGCTGCTTCATCGCACCCGCACCGGGAAGCATCCCAAGCATTTTGGTGAGTGACCCCCTACCGCGCAACTGCTGCATCTGGCCGAGGAAATCGTCAAGAGTGAACTGCTCTGTCGCAAATTTTTCGGCGACCTTGAGCGCTTCCTCTTCGTCAAAGGCCCCTTGCGCCTGCTCAATGAGAGTGAGGATGTCGCCGAGATCAAGGATGCGACTCGCCATCCGGTCGGGATGAAACGGTTCAAAGTCCTCAAGGTTTTCACCCGTTGACGCAAAAATAATCGGCTGACCGGTAACGGATGCCACGCTCAGTGCCGCACCACCGCGGGCGTCACCGTCAAGCTTCGTGAGCACGACCCCGGTAAACCCAACCCCGTCTTGGAACGCCTTCGCCGTCGTCACAGCGTCCTGACCGATCATCGCGTCAATGACGAACAACACCTCATCGGGCTCGGTAGCCGCGCGGATCTTTGACGCCTGCCTCATGAGATCAGCATCCACACCGAGGCGACCAGCCGTGTCAATGACAACGACATCGTGCTGCGCGCGCTCGGCCTGCTTCACGGCGGCCTTGGCCACCTTCACCGGATCACCAACGCCATTGCCGGGTTCGGGTGCGTAAACCGGAACCCCGGCGCGCTCACCAACAAGCTGCAGCTGGGTGACCGCGTTGGGGCGCTGCAGGTCACAGGCGACGAGCAGAGGGGTGTGCCCCTCTTTCACGAGCCATTTTGCAAGCTTCCCGGCGAGCGTCGTCTTTCCTGCCCCCTGCAGACCCGCGAGCATAATGACGGTCGGTGGTTTCTTCGCAAACTGCAACCGGCGCTGCTGACCGCCCAGAATGCGAATGAGTTCGTCGTTAACGATCTGGACAACCTGCTGTGCGGGATTGAGCGCCTGGTTCACTTCGTCCCCAAGAGCTCGCTCTCGCACGTGAGCGGTAAAGTCTTTGACCACATCAAACGCGACGTCCGCATCGAGCAGAGCACGACGAATCTCGCGCACGGTTCCGTCAACATCCGACGCCGACAGTTTCCCTTTGGTGCGGAGATTTTTGAATGTCTCAGCGAGTCGGTCTGACAGGTTTCCGAAGGTAGCCATGGTGACACCAGTCTAAACGTCGCGACGCACTGCTGGCGGCGGCGCGAGTTCAGTTCGATGGTTAGGGTGGAACCCATGGTAGAACGTTTGTGGTCACTGGGATCGGCACTGCGCAGCGTTTTTAGTGCCGGTGTGATCGATGCAAACACCTGGGAAAACCTTGAGGAAACGCTCATCCGTGCAGACTTTGGGCCGGATGTAACCGAGGACACGGTGGCCCACCTGCGAGCGGAGGTAGAACGGTACCGAACGACCGACCCGCGTGATGTGCAGCGAATGTTGCGTGAGCACCTTGAAGAACGGTTCACACGGTACGACCCCACACTGCGCCTCACCGAACGCCCCGCAGTTGTACTCGTTGTCGGGGTAAACGGTGTCGGCAAGACGACGACGATCGGCAAGTTCGCGCGGTTCCTCCGCACGTACAACCGGAGTGTCGTGGTCGGTGCTGCAGACACCTTCCGTGCGGCAGCGGTCGAGCAGCTTGCAACGTGGGCCGAGCGCGCAGGCGTCGCCCTGGTGCGCCCCGACCGAGATCGGCAAGACCCGGCATCCGTCGCCTTTCAAACGGTGGAGCGCGCGCAGCGCGAGGGTATCGAGATCGCTCTCATCGACACCGCCGGTCGCCTACACACGAAAGGGGGACTGATGGACGAGCTCAGCAAGATCAAACGGGTCATCGAAAAACTTGCCCCGATCAGCGAAATTCTGCTCGTTCTTGATGCAACAACCGGGCAAAACGGTCTGTCACAGGCCGAAGCGTTTATCGAACACGGCGGTGTCACCGGGTTGGTGCTCACGAAACTGGATGGCTCCGCCAAGGGCGGCTTTGTGCTTGCCGTGCAGGAGAAAACCGGTGTCCCGATCAAACTCATTGGACAGGGAGAGAAGATCGAAGATCTGACGGGCTTCACCCCGCACGTGTTCGTGCAGCAGTTGGTGGGCTAACAGGTCAGTAACCGGCACTCGACACGGAACCTGACCGGGCACTACTCGGGCTCCCGCTCTTCTCGCACGCGCTGCCCGACAACCGCCGACACGCCGTCTTTCCGCATGGTAACCCCGTAGAGGGCGTCGGCAATCTCCATTGTTCGCTTCTGGTGAGTAATGACGATGAGCTGACTGGAGGCCCGCAGACCATCGAATGCCGTGAGCAACCGGCCGAGGTTCGCGTCATCCAGCGCCGCCTCAACCTCGTCGAGCACGTAGAACGGTGAAGGCCGGGCGGTGAAAATGGCGAGCAACAGCGCAACAGCAGCGAGCGAGCGTTCACCACCGGAAAGCAGAGAGAGTCGCTCAATCTTCTTACCCGCGGGCTTCACGCTCACCTCGATACCCGTGAGGAGCATGTTGTCGGGATCGGTCAGCGTAATGCTGCCGTTCCCACCCGGAAACAGGATCGGAAATACCTGCCCGAACGCAGCCTGCGTGTCTTCGAAGGCGGAGGTGAAAATCGATTCCATCCGCCCGTCAATGTCCGCAATAATCGTGAGAAGGTCCTTCCGAGTATTGGCAAGGTCAGTGAGCTGGTCGGTAAGAAACTGGTGGCGCTGCTCCAGCGCAGCAAACTCCTCCAGCGCAAGCGGGTTCACCCGCCCCAACAGGGCGAGGTTTCGTTCGGCCGCGGCAAGACGGCGCTTCTGCTCATCCCGGTCATAGGGATACGCCTGCCCCTCCGCGGTGTCAGCAGGCACCGGCTGATCGGGTCCATACTCAGCAATAAGCACGGCTTCGCTCACATTAACATCCGACTCCGCCCGCTCGAGGAGCGCACCCAGCTGAAGCTTCCGCTCGTGAATGCGCAGTTCCAGCCCGTGCAGGTTTTCGGTGACCGACTGCAACCGTTCCCGCACCGCAGCCTCCTCCCGCCGCAGTGCTTGGAGTTCGTCGTTCCAACCGACCCGCTCCTGCTCGGCGCGTGCAAGCTCTGCCCGTGCTGCGGCCACCGACTCCGCCACCGCTGCGAGCGCCGTGGGCACCGACCGAGCTACCCGCTCAGCAGCCTCCCGCTGATGGCGGCGAATAACAGCGCGCCGCGCCGCCTCCTCAGCAGCCCGCCGTTCATTCTCGTACTGTGATTCCATGGTCTGGATGCGCCGTTCCTCCGCCCGCAGGCGCTCTTTCGCGGTCTCGGCTCGAAGTTTGGCATCGACCTCCGCCTCGCGGGCGGCATCCAGTGCCACAAGGGCCGTGTCACGTGCTGCGGTATCAAGAACCGGACGCGGCACGGCACGCGCGGTTTCCAGGACGAGCGTTGCCTCTTGCACGAGTTGTTCCGCGTCGGCCATCGCGATCTCTGCTGCCGACACCGCCTGTCGCCACCGTTCCAACTCGGCCTCGGTAGCCTCCACCTGCACGCGCGCACGATTCAGCCGCTCGGTCCGCTGCGCGAGCTGGGCGTCAAACTCCCGCAGCGCGGTGAGCGCCTGAGCTGCGACCTGTTTCGCCTCAGAAAGCACCTCGCGCTGCGTCGCGAGAGCGGCTTGTTCCCGTTCGATCTCCGTTCGAAGCTCGGTGAGGCGGGCTGCTGCACGATCATGCTCTGCCGTGAGTTCGATCCGGCTCTGCTTTCTGCCCGATCCGCCACGCACCACGTATCGGCCCACCACCGTGCCATCCTTGGTCACAATCGTGATCGGTTTGTTCGTGTCGACCCCGCTCTGTGCCACCGCGATATCGTCGGCAATGTACACCTCATCGAGCAGCGCCCGCACGCCGGGCGGAGCCGTTATCACACTGGATGCCGCGACGAGTCCGGGCAGTTGCGGTGCCGCAGACCGGGGGGCGTCTTCCTCGGCGAGCACGAGGGCCAACCGCCCGAGCTCCCCCGATGCCGCGTGCGCCAGGGCGCGAAACGCGGCATCCCGATGATCGACAACAACGGCGTCGCTGAGCGAGCCAAGGGCAGCCGCCACCGCGACCTCATACCCCGGCTCTACGTGAAGAACCTCGGCGAGCAGGCCCCAAACACCGGCAAGCCGGTCGGCCACGAGCGCGGCAGAGCCATCCTTCTGGTCGAGGGCAAGCGAGAGCGCCTGCACGCGAGCCTGCACGGCACCCTGTTCCCGCTCCCGAGCGTGCAGTGCCTCTCGCAGTAGTTCCGTGTCGGCTTCGAGCGCCACAACCCGGGCCTGCGCGGTGTCATAGTGTGCAGCGAGATCGGTATTGCGACCTTCATCGGAACTGGACGCTGCTTCCGCCTCCGCGAGTGCGGTGGCTGCCGTCGCGGCGCGGGCCGACGCCGCAACGAGAGCGGCTTCGTAGCGGGCAGCTTCCCCTCGGACCGCAGCAACCTTTGATGCGGCGGAGTCGGCCTGACCGACTAGTTGCGAAATCTGGAGGTCATATGCGGTGACAAGGGCAGCCTGCTGGGCGATGTTCTCGTCCACCCGGTCCAACTCAACACGGGCGGCGGTGGCCGCAAGGGTCGCGTGATGGTGGGTATCCTCGCTCGCCGTGATGACCTCTCGCAGCTCGTCAAGCCCGGTAACTGCCGAATCGATGAGCTCACGGGTGACACTCGGTGTGACATCCATCTCCCCGGTCGAACTGGTGAGCAGGTCGATGCGCTGGCGTACCAGGTTGTCGAGGGCACGAAGCTTTGACTGCGCCTGTTCCAATCCGAACGCGGTCGCCCGTGCCCGGTCAATCTCCTCGTTCCCGTGTGCCTGTTCAAGGGTTGCGAGTGTGGCCTTGAACCGGTCAAGTCGATCCTGCAGAACGAGCCGCTCGGCGTGCCGCTCCTGCTCGGACTCGGTTGATGTGTCGAGTGAGCGACGCAGCTCGAGGATCTCGTCGGCGAGCAGGCGCGCACGCGCGTCCCGAACCACGGATGCCACGGTCGCAGCCTCGCGCGCTACCTCCGCCTGTCGGCCGAGCGGTTTCAACTGCCGCCGTAGTTCACCGGCCAGATCAGAAACCCGCGTGAGGTTTGCCTGCATCGCGTCGAGCTTACGCAGGGTCTTCTCTTTGCGACGGCGGTGCTTGAGAATACCCGCGGCTTCTTCAATGAAACCACGGCGTTCCTCGGGTGAGGCTCGCAGCAGCTGATCGAGCTGACCCTGTCCAACGATGACGTGCATTTCACGACCGAGGCCGGAATCGCTGAGCAGTTCCTGCACGTCCAGCAGGCGGCATCCTTCGCCGTTTATTGCGTACTCACTGGCACCGTTTCGAAACAGGGTGCGCGTAATGGTCACTTCGGTGTAGTCGATAGGAAGCGCACCGTCGGAGTTGTCGATGGTGAGACTCACCTCGGCACGACCCAGCGGTCCGCGGGTTGCGGTGCCCGCGAAGATCACATCCTCCATCTTGCCCCCGCGCAGCGTCTTCGCCCCCTGCTCCCCCATGACCCACGCGAGAGCGTCAACAACATTCGATTTGCCAGAACCGTTCGGTCCGACAACGCAGGTAACGCCGGGTTCGAAGGCAAAAGTCGTGGGTTGCGCAAACGACTTAAAACCCTTCAGCGTCAACGTTTTGAGGTACACGACCCTCCTTGTCCGGTAGTTATCCCGTGAGTGTTCCTGATCTAGCAGGTGGCGAACGCCAACGTATAACGGTAGTCGAGGAATCGACTCGAAAGAATCGCTACCGCCGCTGGCACCGCGGGCACCGATGGGAGGAGCGATTTGCAAACGGTTCACGCACGATCGGTGTCGCGCACCGCGGGCACGGTTCTCCGGTGCGTCCGTACACGCTGAGTGAGTGCGCGAAGTACCCGGCCTGCCCGTTGACGTTAACGTACTGAGCGTCAAAACTCGTGCCGCCCTCGGCGAGCGCCTTCTCGAACACGATCCGCACCGCTGCGAGCAGGTTGCTCGCCACACCACGGCTGAGTGAGGCCGCTGGCCGGGTTCCGGCCATACCGACCGCCCAGAGAGCCTCGTCGGCGTAGATATTGCCGATGCCGCTGAGCAGAGTTTGGTCGAGCAGGACGGTTTTAATCCCGGATGTTCGGCGCGCGAGCGCGCGCAGCCATCCCTTCTCATCAAAGGCCGGATCAAGCGGGTCGCGGGCAATGTGGGCAACCTGATGCGGGATCGACCGTGCCCACTGCCCTGTTACATCGGAGGAGTATCCGGCCGTGGCATCGACCTCGATCATACGGTCGATGGCGAGCGAGCCGAACGTGCGCTGGTCAACGAAGTCCACCCGAAACTCACCGTGCTCGGGATGCTCTATCCCCAACCGCACCCGGGTGTGCCGGTTTTCTTCGGCGCTGTCGATGCGGCGCAGTAGCAGCTGCCCGCTCATGCCCAGGTGGCTAAGCAGAGCAGTGTCGGTGCCGCTGAGCGGGAACCAGAGGAATTTTCCGCGCCGCACAGCGGCCGCGATCCGAGCTCCCATCAGCAGCCGTTCGAAGTCGCCGAGGGCGGCACTGTGGCGTGTGAGCGCCCGGACATCCCGCACCTCCACGCTCGTCACGAGCGATCCGGTCACTGCGGGCGCGAGGCCGCGTCGCACCACCTCAACCTCGGGGAGCTCTGGCACTAACGCCGCTCGCACTGTGAACCCTGTGGGCTCAATTGAGTCCACGCCGCAAGCGCCGCCGCCATCTCCGCTTGCTTCTTGCTTACTCCCTCACCCGTGGCGGTCACGTGCTCACCCACGGTTACCGTTGCCACGAACCTTTTGTTGTGGTCCGGGCCGCTCGCGGTGATGGTGTACGCCGGCGGGTGTGCCCCGATTTTTGCGGCCATCTCCTGCAGGCTCGTCTTCGGATCCATGGCCACACCGAAGCGAGTATCGTCTTCCATGAGGGGTGCCAACAGACGCAGCACAAGGGCTGTCGCGATATCTGGCCCACAGTCTATGAAAGTGGCACCAATGATCGCCTCGAGCGTGTCGGCGAGAATCGAGGGTTTGTCAGCACCGCCGGTGAGGGATTCGCCACGACCCAGCCGAATGTACTGTCCGAGCTGGATAGCCCGCGCTGCCTCCGCGAGCGCGGCGCTCGACACGAGGCTCGATCGGCGCTTCGCGAGATCCCCCTCGGCCAGTTCCGGATGGTCACGAAACAGCTTGACGGTGATCGCCTGCCCCAGAATCGAGTCGCCGAGAAACTCCAGGCGCTCGTTTGTGGGCAGGCCACCGTTCTCGTAGGCGAACGAGCGGTGTGTCAGCGCGAGCCGCAACGACGGGGGCGACAGCGGCACCCGCAGGGTTTCTATCAGTGCGGACAGAGGCGGCTCTTCCTGCCTCCCCTGTGCGAATCGAGTCACAGTGGACTAGCCCCGAGAGTTCCGATAGCTCCGACTAAATGTCGGCAACCATTCGACCCTTGTATTCAAGGAACATGGGGGTGCCGGCGGAATCCTCCACGACCCTTGCCCGGTGCGGAACGCTGTAGGTGACGCGCCCGTTCTCAACCGTCTTGACGAGCGTGGGTACTTCGGCCTTCCACTGCGAACGGCGAGCGTGTGTGCGTGAACGCGACTTCTTCCTCTTGGGAACAGCCATGACTATCTCTCTTTCTCCTGATCGGGGGAAGCCGCGAATCCGGAGAGCGCGTCCCAACGCGGGTCGTGCTGCACGGCGGAAACGTGGTGAGGTTCCCTCCGCTGTCCGGTCTCGGGGTCAAGACCTAGACAATCCGGCTGGCACACCGGTTGAAACGGGAGTGCCAGCACGATCGCATCTCGGATGAGAGTTTCACAATCCACGTGATCATCGTGAACCTCACACTCGACTGCTTCCCCTGAATGATACGCGAAAAGCTCCTGGAACTCGACTCGGAGCGGCAGGGTGATCTCGGCGAGACACCGGCCACACTCCCCCGTGGCTGTGGTGCCGAGTTCCGCTGTTACGAGAATGCCCTCGTGCACCGACTCGCAGCGCAGCGACACGGCAACCTCGGCTCCCTGCTGCACGACGACGAGCCCCGCCCCCCACTGTTCCGGCGCGGATGCGATAGTGCGGTGTTCCCGCATCTGACCGGGCCGGTTAGTGAGGTCGTGAATATTGATCCGAAACGGTGAATTCTGGGCGGTCACGAGGGACGAGTCTACGGGGCAGGGTGCCGGGCGGGCATCCCGCACGATGCGGACGAGTCTACGGGAGCGCAGAACTGAGGAAATCGGCAACAGCGCCCGGCACATAGGGGCGGATGTCTCCACCGAGACCGGCGACCTGCCGCACGAGCGAACTAGAAACGTGCGCGTGCATCGGCTCCGGCAGTAGGAACACGGTTTCGACCCCGGCGAGGTTCCGGTTCACCATCGCCATCGGAGTTTCGTACGTGACATCCAGCCCCGATCGCAGACCCTTGACAAGAACCGATGCTCCCACCTCCGCGCAGTAGTCGACGAGCAACCCCACACTCCAGGATGCCACGACAATCCGCCCGGGCAGCTGTGCCTGTTCGATCGACTTTTCGATAAGCGTCACCCGCTGGGCAATCGGCAGCAGGGCCGCCTTTCCAGGGTTGTGGACGACAACAACGTGTAGCTGGTCGTACAGTGCAGAAGCCCGAGCGATAACGTCGAGGTGCCCCAGGGTAATGGGGTCAAACGACCCGGGTACAACCGCAATCCGATGCACGGTATCAGCGTAGTGGGAGTTCATTGACGACACTGAGCGCTCACCCCTTGCCGAGAAACTCGCTCGCCTCATCATCGAGGCGACGGCGCACGGCGTCAGCGAGGGTGGGATGCTCCCGCAACTGCGGGTCAACCTCAACAATCTGCTGCGCAAGCTCGCGTGCGTCGGCGATGATGTCGCCGTGGTGGGCCACCCGCAACAGCCGAAGCGAAGAGCGGCCGCCCGACTGTGCAGCTCCGAGCACATCACCCTCACGACGCAACTCGAGGTCGACCCGGGCGAGCTCGAAGCCGTCGAGGGTCGCGGCGACCGCCTCCACCCGCTCCAACCCGACCGAGCCGGGCCCGGCGGTCGTGACGAACAAACAGAGACCCGGGACTTCCCCCCGCCCAACTCGACCACGTAACTGGTGCAGTTGAGAGACACCGAACCGGTCGGCGTCAAGCACAACCATAACGCTGGCGTTGGGGACATCCACCCCCACCTCAATGACGGTGGTCGCGACGAGCACATCAATGTCGCCCGCGGCAAACGCACGCATAACCCGGTCTTTTTCGTCGGTGCTCAGACGCCCGTGCAGTGCGGCAATCCGCACCGAAGAGAGGGCGGGATGCTCCGCCAACTCGGCCATCATCGCGCTGACGGTTGCCATGGTGGCGGTGCCCTCTGGCGCGGTGCGTGCAGGGGCACCGTTTTTGCGCGCCACTTCGGAGTCGGCGGCGCCTTCTGGTGCGGTGTGCGCGACCGCTTCTCGCGCCGAGGAGCCCGCGGATGGGCCACTCGCTGCCGCGCCCCCGGCACTATCACCCAGGGTCATCTCCCCCGGCTCCCCCGTTTTCTGATCAATCGCGGGACACACCACGAACGCCTGTCGGCCCTGTTGCACCTCCTCTGCAAGCCGATGCCAGATGCGGTCCCGCCAGGCGGGACGAATGGCCAGCGGCACTACCTGCGACGTGATCGTGGCGCGATCCGCGGGTAGTTCGGCGATGGTTGAGATGTCTAGGTCACCAAAAACCGTCATGGCTACCGTGCGCGGAATGGGGGTCGCGGTGAGAACAAGCACGTGTGGCGGGCTCTGCCCTTTCACCCGCAGTGCCTCCCGCTGCTCGACACCAAACCGGTGCTGCTCGTCAACAACAATGAGGCCAAGGTCGGCGAACATGACTCGATCAGAAAGCAACGCGTGCGTTCCGACAATGAGGTGGGATTGCCCAGCGGCGGCGCGCAATAGCGCCCTCTTGCGCTCTGCCGCGGGAAGCTGCCCGGTGATGAGCGTCGGTAACAGACTCACTGCGAGGTTCGAACCTAGCATCCGGGCAATGGATCGCAGGTGCTGAGCAGCAAGCACCTCGGTCGGTGCGAGCAGCACCGACTGCCCACCCGAATCGGCAACCGCGAGCATCGCCCGCAGCGCCACGACGGTCTTGCCTGACCCAACTTCACCCTGCACGAGCCGACTCATCGGAATATCGGACGCCAGATCGGTGGCAATCTCGGTGGCAACCCGCTGTTGGTCAGCGGTGAGTTGGAACGGGAGGGCAGCATCGAAACGGTCGAGATACCCCCCGGCCTGGGGATGCCTCGCTACCGTGCTCTGCTCGCGCAGTGCCGCCCGCCGTTGCAGAAGCGCGGTCTGCAGCACGAACGCCTCGGTAAACCGAAGTGTGCGTCGCGCGAGGGTCGCCTCGGCCTGCGTCTCGGGTCGGTGAATCGAATCGAGCGCCGCCCGGTGCGACACCAGTGACCGGGCTACACGACCCGCCGTCGGCAGCGGATCAGCCACCTCAACCAGACCATCGAGCACAAGCTCAACCATTTTCTGGATCTGCCAGCTCGCGATCGACGCGGTTGAGGAATAAATCGGGATCGGGGTCTCGGCCCAGCGTTTCATCTCGGCCGTTGGTTCACCGCGCGCCGCACTGGCGTCGGCATCGGTGAAGAGTTGATAGTCGGGGTGTGCGAGCTGACGCGCGCCCTGGTAGACACTCACCCTGCCGGCAAATATTCCCCGCACTCCCGGACTGAGCTCAGCAGCCCGCCACGCTTGATTAAAGAAGGTAAGCAGCAGGGTGCCCGTGCCGTCTGATATTTTCACCTCCAGGATGGTGCCGCGGCGCGCTCTCATCGAACGCTCACGCACCTCCAACACCTCCGCAATAATCGTGACGCTCTCATCGAGTGGAAGTGTCTCCAGTGCGGTAAGTTCGCCCCGCATGGCATACCGTCGCGGGTAGTGTGCGAGCAGATCACCCGCGGTTTCGTACCCAAAAGCGCGATGAAGCGCCTGTGCCGAGCGCCCACCGAGGATGCCACTCAGCTTTGTATCAAGCGCGAATCTGCCCGCGCGCGCCTTATCATCCACGACTCCATCCTTCCAGGTGCCCCCGACACACCGTGCGGCGGGCCCACCCAACCGGGGATGGCCCGCAACATCCACAGACTGCTCGACACACCGTGCGGTGGGCCCACACCCTCGCCACACTGAAAGTGCTGCTGCCGGAGAGAGGCGAGAAGTTCCTCGTCGCCCCACCCTCGCCGCACTGAGAGTGTCATCGAGCGCTGTAGGCTGCCCAACGATGACACGCATTATCTCCGGCTTTGCTCGATCGCTCGCCCTGCGGGTGCCAACCTCCGGCACACGCCCGACGAGCGACCGGGTGCGGGAAGCAATTTTCTCATCCCTTACCTCACGGATTGACCTCACGGCGACCCACGTGCTTGATCTCTACGCGGGCTCCGGTGCCCTCGGCCTCGAAGCGGCGAGCCGGGGAGCAACGACGGTCACCCTGGTAGAAAAGGCACGCCTCGCCGCGGACATCTGCCGTCGCAACGCCGACGCAGTTCGGGATGCCTCGCGCGGCGCGGCCGCGCCGCCAGCCATCCGTGTGATCACCAAAGCCGTGACCGCGTTTTTGACACAGGCACAGTCTGAAACTACACCCCTGACCCCACGCGTGACAGGTGTGGACGTCGTGTTTTTTGACCCACCGTACGAGCTCTTAGATTCTGCACTCGCGCGCGAGTTGGCACTCCTTGTTCCGCTTCTGAACGATGATGCACTCGTGATCGTGGAGCGCAGTTCTCGATCGCCCGAACCCTCTTGGCCTCGGGGCATCCGACTCGATAACCGGCGTGACTACGGTGATACAACATGCTGGTGGGCCCTCGCCGAGGGTGCGATCGAAAGCCATCGGGATCCGGCTCACGTAACGAGCGCGCCGGGAAAATGAGGGATGCTCCGCAGCAGTGCTCGGAATCGGTTCACGTGGGAGGTGAACCGGGTTAGTTCGGCAGCACGAGATCACCCGGTGGTCGCGTTGGGCTTCTTGTGCTGTAGAGGACATCGCCGATAACGAGGGTGCCAGCATGAGTGTCGCGGAGGGTTGAGAATCGATAGATATCCCACTGTTCGCTGTTGTCTGCACCGGCGTAGACCGGACCGCAGGCGATAACTCCGGTGGCGTTCCGTTTCGGGTTAACGGTGTAGCGGCAGCGACCTGCCCCGAACCCCGCGGATGCCGTGTTATTTTGCAGCCTGTTGTGCCAGAGTTTTTCAACCTCACGGAGGAGGGGGCTGCGTTGTCGGGCAGTCCCGGTTCCCTGGCGACCACAACCGGTTTGGGTGCGGTTGTGAAAATCAGGACAGCGAGTATGACAACAAGCACCGCTCCACCACCCCATGCGGCGATGACTCGGTTCGGAATCGGAGCACCTGGGCTCACCCTTTCCTCCTTCTTTCTCTCGCGTGTGTTGAGCCCGACGAACCCGTCACCCGGAAAACAACGCGGACTGAGCTTTCTTCAACGCGTGTCACACCCGGGACACCAGCGCGGGCGTCTTGTATGGGGAGGTGATCACCCGCGCTGGTGTGTGGAGTTTGTCGCTCTGTGGCAGCGTTTTGTGATCGCTTTGTGTCGTTAGTTGCCGATGACGAGGATGCTGGCTGCGGCTTCGATGACGTCGTCCGTGATCGTGTCGAGCTCGTTGATTTTGAGTACGCGATTGATCTGGGGGAAGAGTCGTTCGAGGAGGCGGAAGTTGCCGCGGGTGATCCGTTCGATGGCGGCGATGGCTTGTGCGTCGGTGAAGTCGTCAGGGTCGAGAGTCTTGCCGAGTCGTTTCCAGTGGCGATCGAGAACGAAAAGGAGTTCTTCGCGGCCGAGGGCGCGGTACTGGTGGGAGAATCCGAGTCGGCTGTATAGCTGGGGGTAGTGGCGGAATCGTTCGTTAATGCCGGGCATGTCGATCAGGATTATCGCCCGGTGGGTGCGGTCGTGCTGATCGCGAAGCAACTCCAGTGCCGTCGGGGTGAGGCGTTCGGCTTCGTCGACGATGAGTAGCTCGACGAGACGGGTGACGTCGTTCTGCCTGACCCGTTCCGGTTCGGGCATGAGGGAGCGGAGGTGCTCGTCGACGCAGATGCCGACCTTCATCTGCCAGTGGTCGATGTCGTGCATGAGGTCTTTGGGTCGACAGAGGACTTCGGGTGTGTAGAAGACGGTGCGGGATCGGTTCGCGAGGGCGTAGTACTTCGCGTCGTGGTCACCTCTGGGACCCCATTCGTTGATGTAGGGCTCGAGTTCGTCCCAGTTCGCGTAGCGGCGGGCGGAGTTAGTCTTCCCGACGCCGGCAGCGCCGTGGCAGATCCCGATTGTCTTCTCTTTCCGGACGGCGTTGGCGAACTCGGTGAAGCGTCGGTGTTCTTTGGTGACGATGAATGCCTGGTTCATCACTCGTCCTCTTCGTAGGTGCGCAGCTTCGGCCGCCGCTTCGTGGGTGCGAGGTTCCTCACGGGAGGCAACGGTCGGGATGCGATCGTTGATGGCCCGGCGCAGCTGCTTGCGGCGGGCGCGGCGGGCCGTTTCGATGTCGCGAAGGCTGAGCCGGAGATTGGGGTGGGCTTCGTCGATGGCGGTGCAGATGAACGTGTCCCGGTCGTACACGCGGATCTCGGAGATGTCGCGGGGATCGTACCGTATCGTGATCATATGCCCGACAAACGGGGCAAGGGTCGGGGCGAGATAGCGCTGGCCCTGGAAGTGGATGCCGTCGCGCTGCACGACCCGGTTCTTCGGAACAGTAAGGAGCAGCCCGTCGAGTTCTGTGAGGCTGTCGGGCATCCGAGGCAGCCAGCCATCCGCAACCCACGCGTCGCGCGGTGAGATCCCCAGCTCGCTATGGATTCGGTCGTTGTAGGTGCCAATGAATGCGCCGATCGCACGATCGAGACCGGCAAGATCCAGGACCGGCGTCGGTGTCCGGCTGCCGGATCCGAGGTGGTCGGGAAGAGCGGCCAGAAATTCGGTGTTAATGGTGCGGAAGAACCGCTCGATCTTCCCTCGTCCCTGGGGTCGGCCGACGGTCGAGTGGATGATCCTGATGTGCAGGGCGATCGCGGTCCGTTCAATGTGGTGGCTGATGAAGTCGGAGCCGTGGTCCACGTGCAGGATGTCCGGGATGCCGCACATCGCCCACGCCGGGTCCGTTTTCCGCCAGATCGCCTGCCGAAGAGCCAGCGCAGTGTTGATAGCGGACGGGGCGCCAGAGAAGACCATGTACCCGCAGATCGCGCGGGAGTAGTCATCCATCACGGTCGTCAGCCAGGGCCGATCGGGTTTCCCGCCGGCACCGACGATGAGGATATCGAGTTCGGTGTGATCGGACTGCCAGGTCTGGTTGGGGTGTTCCGCTCGGCGCCGGAAGACGAGCTCGTGCTTGTCCCGGTACGAGACCGGGCCTTCAAGTGCCAGGGTGACAAGAGCCGGATCGAGTGCCTGCACGATCTGTCGCACGGTCGCGTAGCTCGGCGACGGCAGTGCGTGAGCTCTCGCATCTGTAGAGGCGAGCCGGTGCAAGGTGGCGATGCCCGGGCATGGCCGAGTGAGTGCCAGTCGTTCGATGAACGCGACCGTCTCCCCTGGGGTTCGGCGCACGCCCTTGTCGGTGCGGTCATGAGGGTCGAGGGCTGCGACGCCGCCCACGCGGTAGAGATGTTTCCAGCGTTGCAATGTTCGGGCGGAGATCCCGGTCTCTCGAGCGAGGACCGCGAGCGGGATCTGGTCTTCGACATGCAACCGAAGAGCACGCCACCGCTCGTTCGCGTCCACCCGTCACCTACACGGTGGTGCTCTCACGGGCCGCGAGGGCCTTCTGATGCCGGTAAAGAGTGGCGCGGCTCCACCCGACGAGTTTCGCCGCGTCCTCCGCGGTTCGGCCTTTTGCCCTGGCCTCGGAGACGAGCTTGAGCTTGTCGGCAACGACGACGGGATCTGACAGGGGCCGACCGAACTTGATGCCGCCTTCCCGGGCGGCCGCGATCCCGGCGTTCACGCGTTCCGTGATCAGTTCACGTTCGTACTCAGCCAAGGTAGCGAGCATGTTGAGCATCAGCCGACCTGACGTCGTCGACGGGTCGATCCCATCCGAGATGCTCTTCACCTGCACGTCCCGCTCCCGAAGCAGCTTCACCGTGTTCAGCACATCGATCAAGGACCGTCCGAGTCGGTCGACCCGCCAGACCACCACGGTGTCGCCGGGCTCGGCGTAGTCGAGGAGCTTCTTCATCCCGGGGCGGGAGATCGCGGTCCGGCTGCCCGAGGTGACGTCGGCGAAAATGTCCCGCTCTTGGAGGCCGGATTCAACCAAGGCGTCGACCTGCAACTTCGCGTCTTGGCTTCTGGCGCTGACCCGCGTATACCCAAGATGTCTCACAGAACCATTCTGCCTTAGAAAGTGCTAGAAGCGGCGGATCAAAGACACTTCGCGGTAAGACATGTTTCCAAGACAAACTGTGTCCCGGAAATCCGGTACTTCTCAGCGAGGCTCAGAAGAGGTCCAGCGTGCCTCGAAAAGCTTTACATTCCCGAGACGCATGGTACCGGCATCTACACGGCACCGACGGATCCAACTCGCCGCCTAACACCCACCGGTCTCATCCGCCTTGACAAATTCCGCCTACGCGAGCGAAGACGCACTCAACCAAATTCCCCCGTGTTAGCGAAGTGCTCGGTGACCTGAAAGCTGGAGGACCACCAGATGCCGGTTCCGGCATGGAATGCGAGTGGTAGCAGGCTTGAAACGACATCGATCGTTCCGGATTCCGGATACTTGATCCCCAACCCTGACGGAGCATTGCCGGACGTGTCACCGATCATCTCAGGCTCCAACTTCACCCAGACGCCACTGAAACGACGCCTGAGCCCTTCGCCCAAGAAGGCTTCATACTTGGATTTGAGAGCGATCGGAATTTCGTCGATCGATTCCCACGTATCAAGCATGTTCTTCTCAACGGCATTGAGCGAAGGTGGGCTCCACGGGTTGGCCCTATCGATCATGCTAAAGGCGTCCACGTGTTCCAACTCTGAAAGGATCTGGGAGCAGCGTTCCTGCCAAGCATCGAACAGAAGCTCGTCCTGCTCGCTCATCGGGGAACAACCGCCCAAACCTTGCCCAGCTGAATGCACTTCACTTTCGGAAGTGGGAGAGTGTTGTAGAAGTCGCGCACCGCGATACAGGCGGGCTTCGACGTAAGGATCCTGATCGCAGCGCCCCATACCATTGGCTTGATATTGGACACGCCCGCCGAAATTGTAGCCAGAGGTGCTTGCAGCACAGGGCCCGGCCCGCCGTCCATTACCGCTGGAGCAGACACGCTAGCGACGAGAGGAGCGCCCGTCGAGGCGTTCACCGCCGTTCCAGGGCCTCCGAGGGCAAGAGCGGCGGCAAGCGGTAACGCTGCCAAGATTGCGATAAAAGACAATCAGGCTTATTCCGTTTCTGTGATGGATGGGATGTAGACCAAGCTACTCCACTCCACTATTTTTGTTCCTAAAATAGGCGGGGTCCAGACGATTGATCCCATTTCGCCGCGGTGGGACTGGCGACTCGGTACCGGTCGATCGTCCGACACCCGTGACCGTTGGTCGGAGCCGAACAACGACGCGCACCAGTACACGTGTGATGAGTACGTGCACAACGACAAGGACAAGCTGGAGTCGAGAGCACGCGACGCGTTGTATAACTAACGACACCAAGCGATCACAGAACACCGCCACCGAACGCCAAACTCCACAGCTGGTGGCTTGTGGGTTACTGGATGCGCGCCTACGCTTGCGCGGCGGGGTTGCCCCGGTCTCCAGTAACAGGGTGGCCGCAGCACGCCGTAGACGTGTGCGGCAAGTTCGCTCGTGTTGCCGGTTGTGGCCGTTCTCCGGGATGGCCGCAGGGGCGGCTGCTCCCACCCAATCGCTACCGCCCCCCAGCATCAACAGGCGCACGCGAATCCGGGCGTAGAAAACGGGAGGGGGTGACGCCGAGGCATCCGGCAAGCAGGTAGAGTTCGCTGAGGGTAAAGGCCGATTCGGACGCGAGCTTTCGCCTCAGAGTCGAGTAGGGGATCTCGGTTTCCTCGGCTACTGACCGAATTGTGCGCCCGCTCGAG
>Ga0081606_1000245_pt1 | contig 26288 bp, 25 predicted proteins | sample EareggfetidaYelm_FD_71127 | JGI IMG/M metagenome (GOLD analysis project Ga0081606, IMG submission 71127) | Earthworm egg capsule microbial community from the University of Washington, USA - E. fetida Yelm (SPADES assembly) (version 2) | ecosystem: Host-associated > Annelida > Reproductive system... | reverse complement strand
CTCACGGTGCCCCAGAGCGGCGCTGACCGCCAGCCGCCCGGACCGATTGCAGAGATCTGAAACCTTCCTGATCCGACGGCGGGCAGCGAGGGTCTGAACGTGTAGCTCCTAAACTCGACGCCAAGAACACCCCCTTTCTGCACACCACCGGGCGAGGGATCACTCTGGTCCCAGGTATACCCGATGCGGGTCAATCCGCCAACGGGCGATCTCCAGCTAAAGGTCACCGTTGACTGGGCCTGGTTGACCGAACAGACCAGGCCGGTCGGCGGGGCAACTATTCCGGTCGCAAACCGCCCGGTGGCGTTCTCTGCGCCCACCCACCCGGCGGCGGTGGAGGCGGGGATCGGAAGCATGCAGGCTACGACTGTGAGGAGGGCGCAGGTCGTCACCGCGGTCCGCCGACGGGCGCGACGCAGGCCGGTCATGATCTCATCCGTTGCATGATGCCTGGATCACCGACTCCACCGAGAAACCACTGCGGGCCACGGCCCGAGGCGCGACGAGCCATTCGTTGTCGCACTGAACAACCGGACAAAATGAAACCCACGGCGGCCAGGAGGAGATCATGAAGGGGCAAGAACGTATTTCTCACGGTCACTGGGAGGTTCCGGTGAACTGCCACGTCACCCTCGCGGTCTTGCCCTGAAAGCTATCGGGTGCACCCGGTGCTATCCGCACCTCAAAGCAGTATCTCATCACCGTGCCTGCTGTTTCGAGCGTTGTATCTCTGGGTGGTTCTGACACCTGGGTTATCGGCACATAGCTGGATGCTCCGCCCACTGTGTATGTGTAGCCTGGAGAGCCGCTAAACACGGTGGCGTCACACCTTTCGGTGGCTGCAGGGTTGGTCGACTGGACCACACGATACTGCAGCGCGCCGACGAGCCCACCGGAATCATTGGTCACACTCGAGAGTTGGACGGTACCTCGAACTGTCGTCGCCAGTGTTGTGCGGATATTTATCCACGCGTACGTAGAAAGGCCCGGGGACATCGCCGTCGCGGCAAAATCGAGCACCGTACCCGGTGCCGAGGGATGCGACGCATAATCCGTACCCCTGGTCTGCGACTCAATCGCGAAGGTGCTCGCCCCAAAACTCCCGCTGACAACCTCTGAATCGTTCCACGCCGCGAGCGTGGACGTCGCACCGAACCCGAGCACAATCCCACCGGCCAGGATGCCCCGCACGATCCGGCTTCGTCGACCACCCCGGCGTCGCCAACCGGTATCGATGTTCGCAGAGCCATCCAACTCGTCCGGCACGAGATCTCTACCGCCTAACACTCCTACAGTCCAGCACCCGAGGCGGCAACCAAGTTCCGTGTCACAGAACCGGCCTGAGCCGATGCCAACCCACTGCCGGTGGTCACGGCGAAGCAGGGATCAGTCGGAGTGAACACCGATACGAGGTTAGTCAAGCTCACGGTGTCGGTGGTCGTCACGGCACGGTTGGCGACGGAGGGAGTTCCAGGCGGTGGTGTTGCGGCCAGAATCGCGAACACCCTGCGGCGTCGACGACTCGACGACCCTGTGCCCTGCTCGGCCTGACTGTCGGGTGCAGTAACGGGCAGTTCGTTGTAAACAGTCACGTTTTCCTCCGTAAAACTCCGGTCGTTCCGTTTGCCTTTCACGCAACACAAAACGTCCCCATCCGGCGGGAACTGCGGCGGCAACGGCTTACGCGACAGAGAACGTAACAGAGCAGAATGGCAAAAAACTGATGAGGAAGGGCGCCACAGAGGGCAGAGGGCGGTGTTCGCACCAACGCGCTCGCGTGCAGATCAGCTGAGGCCAGAGAGTGGTGGTTGCACGGTTAGTCCAAGCAGTACGCGTTAACCATGGAAAGGCCCCAGAAAGGCGCATACACCCGAAAATTTATCATGCCTCCCCTGGGAGCTGCTGATTCCCAGTCACCGGGGCCGAGCGTGTAGAGAGAGAAGCTTCCAGTGCGATCCCAAATGGCGGCCTCCGTGCTCCCAAAATCCCTCACGAAGAAGACGATCTCTCTTGCAGAGGCGGGAAGAAATCCTGTTCGCTCCTGCCCTGGCTGCTCGAATAGGGTGCCCTCCACAACCCACCGATAGGCCTTGTGGGCCACACCGCCAACAGGTGGATCCCAGGCGAACCTAACTGCCGCGCCGTTGTACAATCCGTCGCGGCAGGTCATATTAGTTACCTGCTCAACCGATCCGGCCCTGAATTCCCCGTCGGCCCTCTCGGTGCGCACCCATCCAGATTCGGTAAAGGCAGGGCGCAGAAGCACCCACACCATAATTGCGGGGATGGCGCAGACCACCGCGACAATCAACCGGCGGGTGCGATGTGACCTGGCGGTAGGCTCGCCTCCCACCCTTGGATTCGATGGGCGAGCCGGTCGTGAACTTTGTCTACCCACTCTTCAGGACTCCAATCCTCAAGCGCGATCGGAAAGCACGTCTAGACACCACGCTAACTGTGCCCCGGGGTGATCTGGTCGCGTCTGGGTACGCGATGCGACCCACGACGTGATCCGCGCCGCGACCCCTCGCGACTTGATCCGCGCGGTGAGCGCGGTGAGCGATCCCGAGATGATGGCGATAACCCTGATCGTGAGGCCGACGGCCAGAGCGCCCACAGCACGAGTGCGGCGGCGGCAACCGTACAGCTACCGAGCACGAACGGAGAACCAAGCCACACAATGACCGGGGCGATCCCGGGAACCGAAAACAGTGTGATGCGCACGTGCGACACCGTGTAGGGGGTGGGGTCGTTAGCCGGATTAGCGTCGCCACGGAGGGTGAACGAGCGGGTTGCTCCCTCACCCTCCACGGCCACGATCCGGTGCGATACAGAGAGCTTCCCGGGTCGATCAATCGTCACGATATCGCCAACCCGCACCGAATCGGCAGGCACTTGCCGCACGAGCGCGGCTGAACCAGCGGGAATTGTCGGGCTCATTGAACCGGTGCGAAAGAGAATAATGCTCACTTTGAAGAAAAAACTAAGCGCTACAAGCACAACGCAGATAGCACCGAGCACGGCCAAGACCGTGAGGAATGTGTCTCCGACAAACATCCCGGCACGACGCGAGAAGCGACGAGCCACCGAACGGTGGGGAGAAATCGTGCTCATTACAGGGAGGTTCCGGTAAATTGCCAGGTCAGCTTTGCACTCCTGCCCTGGAGGCTATTGGGGGCATCTGATCTCATCCGCACCTCAAGGCAGTACCCCACTCCCGTACCGCCCGCCGGTAGGAGCTGAGCCTCAGGAGTCGTATTCGGCAGCCGATCCACGGGCAGGTAGCTGGACGATCCGCCCGCAACATAGGTCCCACTATCGTCGAACGCGTCCCAGAGACACCTCGACCTAACCCGATCAGGTGACGCCTGAAGCATCCGATACTGCAGCGCACTGGCGAGATCACTGGAGTCACTGAAGACACTCGAGAGCCGAACGCTACCCCCCACCGTCGTCGCGGACGTCGTGCGAACAATCAGCCAGGCACGCGTGGTGGCACCCGGCGACAACTCCGTCGCGCTCTGGGTAAAGAAAAGCGTCCCGGCCGCTTCCGGGGGATGCTCTTGGTAGCCCCAGTGCTCCCCAACCCGCGACTCAATCGCAAACACGCTCGCCGCGAAATTTCCCTGGACAATCTCTGAATCGTTCCAGGCTGCAAGCGTGGTCGTGGCACCACACCCCAGCACAACGCCGCTAGCCAAGATGGCTCGCACGAGCCGACTTCTCGCCGACCCGTGCGAACCGTCCGCTATAACGCTCGCGAAGCCATCCTGCTGTCTCCTGACGACGAAGCCCCTAGAGCGCAAGGCCCGAGGTGGCAACGAAGCTCCACGTCACAGAACCGGTCTGGGACGTCGTTAGTGTGCTGGCAGCCTCTACGGCGATGCAGAGATTGACGGGAGTGGAGACCGCTGTGAGACGGGTAAGGGCCACAGAGGCAGTTTCGCTCACTGAACGGGTAGCGACAAGGGGGGTTCCGGTCGGCGGCGTGGCGGGGCAACCGAAACTGTTAACCGACCACACCCTGTATGACAGGCTGGGAGCGATCGCGCCGGTTGCTGAGGAACTGACGGTGATATCAGCCTGGTAGGCACTAGTGGCAGAAAGCCGCAGCGCAAACGGTGCGTAGACGACCGCCCCGGGCGTGAGCCTGTCCGCATTCACCTGGAAATTGAGCGTCCGTCCCGGTGAGGAAGTTTCGCTCGAAAATGTTGTGCCATTTGTGCTGCCCTGCAGATCTATGCCAGCGCCGGTGGTGAACGTGCCGGTCGCGTACTCGGAGTCGTTCCACGCGGCGAGGGTGGCGACCGCACCAAGGCCAAGAACAAGTCCACCCGCCAGGAAGGCAAACATCTTACGTCGACGGCGCGACGACCGCGGAGCCTGCCCAATCTGATCATCGAGCGCGGCACCAGTAGGCACAACGTTGTATTCGGTCACGGTTTCCTCCAATTGAAACTCAGTCACCACCCAGGCTTTCTACAGCGTACGCAACCCCCTCCGAGGGGCACCCTGGCAGTGACTTTCCTTATTTTCGCACACCTTAGCATAGATAGGCGATAGCGAGCTGAGAGTGGGACCGTAGCGGGGTTGAGCCGGTGGCATCGGTACAGCGTTCCCTCGTGGCACAACCCCATTCACGCCGAGCATTCTGTGTCACCACACCGTGTCGAATAGGATCAACAGTCATGCCCACCCAACCCCTCCGACTTGCCAGTGTGAATGTCAACGGAGTGCGCGCCGCATTCCGAAAAGGCATGGGCGAATGGCTCGCCGCACGTGAGATCACTATCCTCGCCATGCAGGAAGTCCGCGCGGCCGACGAAGACCTCGCGACACTGTTCAGCAGCGAGTGGCACCTTCTGCACGACCCGGCAACCGCGAAGGGTCGCGCGGGGGTCGCGATCGCGAGCCGCGCACCCGCCATCGCGCACCGGGTGGCGCTCGGGCCATCCGATTTTGACTCAGCCGGCCGCTGGCTAGAGGCAGACTTCGAGCACGCCGGGCACACCATCACGGTGGTAAGTACCTATGTGCACTCGGGTGAGGTGGGCAGCCCCAAGCAGGTCGAGAAATTTCGCTTCCTCGACGCGATGACCGAGCGGATGGCCCACCTGAGCAAACACAACCGGTACACGGTCGTTGTCGGCGACCTCAATGTCGGCCACCGCACCCTCGACATCAAAAACTGGAAGGGCAACAAAAACAAAGCAGGATTCCTCGTCGAAGAGCGCGCCTACTTTGACCGGCTCATCGGTTCCGAGGACGACACCGACTATAACGCGGGCGCGGGTTTGGGCTGGATCGATGTCGGTCGGCGCGACGCGGGCGAAGTACCGGGGCCATACACCTGGTGGTCACAGCGCGGGCAGGCGTTCGACACCGATACCGGCTGGCGAATCGACTACCATCTCGCCACGCCACCACTCGCGGCGACCGTGTCCCACTACACCGTTGATCGCGCGTCGGCCTACGACCAACGGTGGTCAGACCACGCACCGGTTGTCGTGGACTACGCACTCTGAGATAGCGTCGGGTGGGACATCCGCCGAGTTTTAACCTCTGGAGAACAGTGACCACCCGCAAGATTGTCTTTTCCGGCATGCAGCCGTCGAGTGATTCGCTCCACCTGGGCAACTATCTGGGTGCCCTGCGCACCTGGGTAGGCATGCAGGATGACTACGACGCCGTCTACTGTGTCGTTGATCTGCACGCAATCACCGTCCCACAGGACGCGACTGCGCTGCGCCACAACGTGCGCCGCACGGTAGCTCAGTACATTGCCGCCGGAATTGACCCGGCACGGTGCACCCTGTTTGTGCAATCACACGTGGCCGAGCACGCACAGCTCGCGTGGGTGCTCGGATCGATGACCGGCTTCGGCGAGGCCGGTCGAATGACCCAGTTCAAGGACAAATCGACAAAGCAGGGCACGGATGCCACGACCGTCGGGCTCTTCACCTACCCGATCCTCATGGCCGCCGATATCCTGCTCTATCGCGCACACCTCGTGCCCGTGGGTGACGATCAGCGCCAACACCTGGAACTCACGCGCGACCTTGCGGGACGGTTTAACTCTCGCTATGGTGACACCTTCGTCGTTCCGGAGGCATTCATCGCGCGGGACTCCGCCCGGGTCTACGACCTGCAGGAGCCGACCGCGAAAATGTCGAAGTCTGCCGCATCGGTCGCCGGACTCGTGAACCTGCTCGATGACCCCGCCGTGACCCGCAAGAAGATCATGAGCGCCGTGACCGACACCGATCGGGACATCCGATTTGATCCGACTGCCAAGCCGGGTGTCTCCAATCTGCTCAGCATTTTCGCGGCCGTGACCGGTGACAGCGTCACCGACCTCGCAACCCGGTATAGCGGGCGCGGCTACGGCGACCTGAAAAAGGATGTCGCGGACGCCGTGCTCGCTCTCGTGCAGCCGATTCGCACCCGCACCCTCGAACTGCTCGACGACCCGGGCGAACTGGATCGACTGCTCGCGATCGGTGCCGATAAGGCCCGCGAACGAGCGGCGGGGGTTCTCGGGGACGTGTACGACCGAATGGGGTTTATACGCCGAGGGTGAACGAATTTTTCAGCGAGGCTCGGTGGTCGTAGACTCGGCAGTGAAACGTGCTCCGGGGTCGGTGTAAGTCCGAACCGGCGGTGAAAGTCCGCGAGCCGGGACGGTGTGATCAACCGAACACACCCAGCGGTTGAGCCGGTGAAACTCCGGCACCGACGGTTAAAGTCCGGATGGGAGGATGCACGCGGTGGCGGCACGGTGGTGCCCACCACCGACGTCGGTGCGTACCGCGATCCCCGGGCCGGAATGGACTCGGACGATGGACGGTGACAGACACCGGGAGGCCCCTGCTGCGGCTGTCACCGCGCGGTATACGGAGGCAATGCGGCGAGCGCTTACTCTCGCCGCGCGCGGCCCCGCGCGCAGTGAGAACCCTCAGGTCGGTTGTGTCGTGCTCTCTCCCCTCGGTGAGACCCTCGCAGAGGGGTGGCACCGGGGTGTCGGCACCGCTCACGCCGAGGCTGATGCACTGGCCCACCTCGCTCCCGGTGCCGCAGCGGGAAGCACCGTCGTTGTCACCCTGGAGCCCTGCAATCACACGGGCCGAACGGGGCCATGCACCGAAGCGCTCAGCGCCGCGGGAGTTGCGCGCGTCGTGTACGCGAGCGATGATCCGAGTCCGAACGCGGCGGGTGGCGCTGCTCGACTGCGAGCGGCCGGGGTGGAGGTGATCGGTGGAGTTCTCCGCGAGGAGGCCCAGACCCTCCTTGGTGAGTGGCTCTTTGCCGCGCAACACGGGCGCCCCCGTGTCACCCTGAAGTGGGCGATGAGCATCGACGCTCGTGCGGCGGCGGCCGACGGAACAAGTCAGTGGATCACGGGAAACACTGCCCGCACCGACGGGCACCGTCGGCGCGGGCAGCACGACGCCATCGCCGTCGGGATCGGCACGATCCTCGCCGACGATCCGGCGCTGACCGCACGCGATGAAAGGGGTGCCCTCCTTGATGAGCAACCCATCCCGGTGGTGTTCGGCACCCGGACTGTGCCCGCGAATGCGGCGGTGACGAGGCATCCCCACCGACCTGTGACGATGACCGGCCACGACCTGCTCAGCGATATGAGTGAGCTCAAGGCCCGGGGCATCCGGTCACTGTATGTCGAGGGCGGGCCGAGGTTGCAGACCGCCTTCCTGCGCGCCGGAGTGGTTGATGAGGTGCTCGTGTATATCGCACCGCTGCTGCTCGGTGGACCCAACCTCGCAATCGGTGACCTCGGACCCACAACCCTCGACGAGGCGTTCGCACTGGAGTTTGTGCGGGTCGAGCGAATCGGTACTGACGTGCTCCTTATTGCCCACCCGCGCTCAGCGGCCATCGGCAGCTCACCCGATATCCCAACCACCGGCCCCGCCCGAAAGGGGCGCTGACATGTTCACCGGAATCATCGAAGAGCGCGGAACCATCACTGAGATCCACCGCAACACCGACGCCGCCCGGATCACCGTGCACGGTTCCACAACCGTTGCAAAGACCCGACGCGGCGACTCGATCTCGGTCTCGGGGGTGTGTCTGACCGTCACCGCCGTCACCGCCGAGGGCTTCACCGCCGACATCATGGCGCAGACGCTTCACACCAGCACGCTGGGCGCGGTAACACCCGGCCAGCACGTCAACCTGGAGCGAGCCGCACGGGTCGGCGACCGGCTCGGCGGTCACATCGTACAGGGGCACGTGGATGGCACAGCCCGGGTGCTCACCATCACGCCGGGCTCTGCGTGGCAGGTGGTGCGATTCACACTCGACCCCACCCTTGCACCGCTCGTGGTCAACAAGGGGTCAATCGCGGTGGACGGTGTCTCGCTCACTGTCAGCACCGTAAGCGATCCCACGGTGGATCCTGCTGCCGGGTATTTCGACGTGTCCCTTATCCCCGAAACTCTCACCGTTACAACCCTCGGCGCGCTTGCCGTGGGCGACACGGTCAACATTGAAACCGACATCCTCGCGCGACACGCGGCTCGGATTCTCCGCTACGCACAGACCGGAGCCAGCGCATGAGCATTGCTACCATCTCCGAGGTTGTGGCGGCGCTGCGCGTCGGCAGCCCCGTCATTGTGGTCGATGATGAGGGTCGCGAGAACGAGGGTGACGCGGTCATGGCCGCCCAGTTTGCGACGCAGGAGTGGATCGCGTGGATGGTACGCCACACGAGCGGGTACCTCTGCGCGCCTATGCCCAACGACCGCGCCGACGCGCTGCACCTACCGCTCATGGTCCCCGATTCCGAAGACCCACGCCGCACCGCATACACCGTTTCGGTGGATGCCGCGGGCCGATACTCGACCGGAATATCCGCCGCCGAACGCGCCCACACCCTGCGGGTGCTTGCTGATCCGACCGCCACAGCCGCCCGACTCATCCGCCCCGGACATATCCTGCCGCTGCGGGCCGTGGACGGAGGTGTGCGCGAGCGCGCCGGTCACACCGAGGCCGCCGTTGACCTCATGCGATTGGCGGGCCTGGAGCCGGTTGCCGTCATTGGTGAACTCGTGGCCGACGAGGGCGAAATGCTGCGGATGCCCGCCCTCATCGAGTTCGGCGAACGGGAGAATGTACCGGTCACAACGGTGCACGACATCCTCGCCTGGATCGAGCACACTGACCCCTCACCGGTGTTTCAGGCGCGCTCGGATGCTCACTCCGGCCAGGAGGGCATCCGGTCCGGCTGTGAGAGCTTCCCCACACGCTCGAGTGCTCAGACACACGCAGGCACCGTCATCCCAGAATCATCCCCGGTGCGGTTTGAGGTCGAAACGACCGTGCCAACCACCCACGGCACCTTCCGAATGCGGGCATACCGTGATCTCGGCAGGGGCACAGATCACGTCGCGATCATTGCGGGTGACCCGAGCGCACAGCTCATAGACCCGGTCGTGCGGGTGCACTCAGAATGCGTCACGGGCGAAGCATTCGGCTCGGTGAAGTGCGAGTGCGGACCGCAACTGGATGCCGCGCTCGATATGATCGGAGCTTCGGGCGGGATTGTCGTCTACCTGCGTGGTCAAGAGGGTCGCGGCATTGGCCTCCTCAATAAACTGCGGGCCTACCGGCTGCAGGAGAACGGGCTCGATACCCTGGATGCCAACGTTGAGCTTGGTCTCCCGGTCGACGCTCGCGATTACAGCGCCGCTGCCGCTATCCTGCTTGACCTCGGCGTTACCCGCGTGCGACTGCTCACGAACAATCCTGACAAGGCGACCCAACTCGCAGTGCAGGGCATCAACATCGTGGAACAGGTTCCGCTCGTGGTCGGGGTTGACCCCGCAAATCTGCACTACCTCGAAACAAAACGCACGCGGCTCGGCCACACCATCGGAAGGAATCCCCCACTATGAGCATTCACGGTGCCCCCGCTCTCAACGTCACCGGCACTGGTATTCGTGTTGTCATTGTCGCGGCGAGTTGGCACGAGACGATTATGAGTGGCCTGATTGGCGGTGCCACCCGCGCGCTCACCTCGGCGGGCGCTGACTGTCACCTCGTGCGAGTGCCCGGGAGCTTTGAGCTTCCCGTTGTGTGTGCGGCGGCGCTGGCGAACGGAGCCGATGCGGTGGTGGCGCTCGGCGTGATCATCCGGGGTGGCACACCGCACTTCGAGTACGTCGCGGCAGCGGCGACCGAGGGACTGACCCGGGTTGCGCTAGACAGCGGTAAGCCGGTGGGGTTCGGGGTGCTCACTCTTGACAACGAGGCGCAGGGGCTTGACCGCGCTGGGTTACCGGGCTCCAGTGAAGACAAGGGCGCCGAGGCGGCCGAAGCTGCGCTCGCTACCGTGCGGGCCATCCGTAGTCTGGTCTAACCGTGGTGCCCAGCTGGGTCGATTGTGGGCTCGTGTGCACCCTTGCCCCGCCTACGGCTTCCACACCATGAGTATCACAACGATGACAAGCAAAACCGCGACCACACCACTGCTGCCCGCGATCAGGCTGTAGCCGGTGGGCTTTGCGGCGGTGGCGGTGGGAGCATCCAAGGAAGACGCGGCAGCCAACGCAGCACTAGCCTTCTGCAGGTTCGGCACGACGACGAACACGCTGAGCAGTAGCGCTACCACGTAGGCAATGATCGAGCTGACTATCCAGAACGAGCCAAAACTGTAGTGACCGCTGGGCCTTGCCATGCCCAGCGCACCAAAGCCGAGCAGGGCGACGGCGAGTGAGAGCCAGCTGAGCAGCGAGGTCGAGGTGGCAAGTGTTGCAACCTGTGCGGCGTTTCCCGCCCGCAGTGATCGCAGTGCCGCCATTGGCAGCATTGCCATCGGCCCAACGAAAAAGACGGCGGCAACGACGTGCAAAACGTTGAATACTGTATTCATACCCGCAATTCTACGCTCCACGCGGTCGATCCCCACGGCCGGTAGGGTGACGATGGAGCCACAGGGTTAGCGACAACACACACGGTGGCTGCCCACACAAAGACAGTCGGCCGGGCCGTCGCCGCCGTGGGGGGTCTCATAATTCCTCAAAGTAATGTGTCGTAATCAACAGCCATCGCCGCCGTGAGGGGTCTCTCACCTCATCGTCGTCAGTGCAGCCCGCATCCGGGCCAGTTCGTGGTACAGCGCACCGGGAACACGATCACCAAACCGGGTGAAGAAGGTCTCGGTGAGATCGCACTCGGCCAGCCACGAGCCACGGTCAATGTGGAAGAGCTCGCGCAGCGCGGCATCCGGTATCTCAAGCCCGTCGAGAGTGAGCTCGCCCGGTGCCGGAATCAACCCGATCGGACTCTCAACAGCAGTGGCCTTTCCCTCCAGCCGGTCAACAATCCACGCGAGCACCCGCACATTCTCACCGTAGCCCGGCCAGAGGAATGAACCGCCCACACCCGTGCGAAACCAGTTGACCCGGAAGATTTGCGGTGCCCGCTCCCCCAACAGCTCCCCCATTTTGAGCCAGTGTCCCCAGTGGTCGGCCATGTTGTAGCCGCAGAACGGCAGCATCGCAAACGGGTCACGGCGCAGTTCGCCCACCGTGCCGTCGGCCGCCGCCGTTGTCTCAGACGAGACGGTCGCCCCGAGAAACACACCGTGCTGCCACGATGTTGCCGCGGTCACAAGCGGCACATTCGTCGCACGACGACCACCAAAGATAATGGCATCGATCGGCACGCCGTCGTGCTTTTCCCAGTCGTCTGCGATCTGCGGACACTGGGACGCTGCGACGGTAAAACGCGAGTTCGGGTGGGCCGCCGGGCGGCCGGATGCCTCGCTCCAGGGCTTCCCCTCCCAGTCGATGAGACCCGCCGGGGGCGTGTCGGTCAACCCCTCCCACCACACGTCCCCGTCGGGACGCAGTGCCACGTTGGTGAAGATCGTGTTGCCCCATATCGTCTCGATCGCCGTCGGGTTACTCGCCTCCCCGGTGCCCGGAGCGACCCCGAAGAATCCGGCCTCGGGGTTGATCGCGTAGAGCCGACCGTCGGAACCGGGGCGCATCCACGCGATGTCATCGCCGATGGTTTCCACACGCCATCCCCGAATCGTTGACCGCAGCATTGCGAGATTGGTCTTGCCGCACGCCGAGGGGAAGGCGGCGGCGATGTGGTAAACAGCACCCGCGGGTGAGGTAAGCCTTATGAGCAGCATGTGCTCGGCGAGCCATCCCTCATCGCGGGCCATGACACTCGCGATGCGCAGGGCACAGCACTTCTTGGCGAGGATGGCATTGCCACCGTAGCCGGAACCGTACGACCACACCTCGCGCGAGTCGGGGAACTGCACGATGTACTTGGTGTCGTTGCACGGCCACACCACGTCATCTCGCGACCGACCCAGGCCATCAACGAGCGGGTACCCCACCGAGTGCACGGTCCGCATCCACGGCTCGCCCGCCTCGATGAGGCGGTACACCCGTTCCCCCGTGCGAGTCATAATGCCCATCGACAGCACCGCGTACGGCGAGTCTGTCAGCTGCACCCCGAGCTGCGAAATTCCTCCGCCGAGCGGTCCCATTGAGAACGGTACGACATACATCGTGCGGCCCTTCATGGATCCGTCGAACACGCCGCGAAGCTCGGTGCGCATGTCGCGCGGGTCACGCCAGTTGTTCGTTGGCCCGGCGTCCTCTTCACGCGGTGAACAGATGAAGGTGCTCTCCTCCACCCGCGCGACATCTCGTGGATCGGTGCGCGCGAGGTAGCTGTTGGGTCGCCACTGCGGATTGAGCCTCACGAGCTTCCCCGCAGCAACCAGCTGTTTGGTGAGCCCGTCGGCTTCACGGCGGGACCCATCGCACCAGACGATGTGATCGGGTTTGGTGAGCGCGGCAATTCCGGCGACCCACGCGACCAGGCCGGGATCGATCGTGGCGGCGGGAACGGATGCGCAGGAAATGTCGGTGTGGGAACGGGAGGCGGGGCTGACCCTGGCGGCGGGAACGGATGCCTCCGGCCAATCTGGGCCCGTTGCGTTTCTGTCAGAGGTGCTGTGTGTGACATCCGTGCTGTTCATGGCGACCCTTTCTGGTGCTTCTGGTGCTTCTGGTGCTTCTGGTGCTTCTGGTGCTTCTGGTGCTTCTGGTACTCCCAGTTTTCCGAAAAAATACAAATTTATACACACATTTGACTGTTAAAAAATGCAGTTATTTCTATATACTTAAAATATGCCCCGGTTAGACCTCGACACCCTCGGACACCGCATTCGCCACTTTCGCACCGCCCACGATCGCACCCTCGATCAACTCGGGGCCGCCGTGGGTCTTGCAGCCAGCCAACTGTCGCTGATAGAAAACGGCAAACGGGAGCCCAAACTCTCCACGCTCGAAAACATTGCGACCGCACTCGACATCGAACTCAGCGACCTGCTCGCACAGGAAGCACCGAGCAAACGTGCCGAACTCGAGGTGGCCCTCGCACGGGCACAGGCCGGGCCGCTCTTTCGCAGTCTCGGCATCCCGGCCATCAAACCCGCCCGCGGGCTCAGCAACCAGACCCTCGAATCTGTTCTCCGTCTCCACGAAGAACTGCAGCGTCGGGCGAAGGAGGCGATCGCAACACCCGAGGAAGCACGTCGCGCGAACACCGATCTGCGCGAACGAATGCGATCAGAAAACAACTACCTCGACGACATCGAACAACTCGCCGAGGAACGAGTACAGGCTTCCGGGCACCGGATTGGGGCGCTCACCCACCGCGAAGTTGACATCATGGCCGAGCAGCTGGGATTCCGGCTCATCTACGTTGACGATCTTCCCGGTTCCACTCGGTCCATCACCGACCTGGCCAGTGGCCGCATCTACCTGCCGCCCGCCTCGATCCCCGGTGGACACGGTCTTCGTTCCATAGCGCTACAGGCGATGGCGCACCGACTACTCGGCCACACTCCCCCCGTCAGCTACGACGAGTTCCTCTGGCAGCGACTGCAGATCAACTACTTTGCGGCCGCATGCCTCATGCCCCGCGAGGCATCCGTCTCTTTTCTGGCCGAGGCCAAACGAGAGAAGCGACTGGCGATTGAAGATTTTCGAGACGCCTTTGGGGTCACCCACGAGGCGGCAGCGCTACGGTTTACGAATCTCGCGACGGTGCACCTGGACATGACACTGCATTTTCTTCGCGTCGCCGGGGACGGCGCACTGCTCAAGGGTTACCAGAACGACGGGCTCCCGCTACCGAGTGATGTCACCGGCTCAATCGAGGGGCAGTGGGTGTGCAAAAAATGGAGCGCCCGCACCGCCTTCGCGCAGACCAATCGCACCACCGAAAACTACCAGTACACCGATACTCCCGCGGGCACGTACTGGTGCGCCACTCAGACCGGGCACACGGATGCTTCGGAGTTCTCTATTACCGTCGGTGTGCCGTTCGCAGAGGCGAAGTGGTTCCGCGGACGCGAAACAACCGTGCGTGCGAGATCCTGCTGCCCGGATGAATCGTGCTGTCGTCGCGCCCCGTCTGAGCTCGCAACCCGCTGGGCCGGACAGGCCTGGCCGAGCGCGCGACTACACGCCCATGTTCTCTCACCGCTGCCCTCGGGAACTTTTCCCGGCGTGGACGACGCCTCGGTCTACGAGTTCCTCGAAGCACACGCCGACGGGTAGGCCCGTCCGGCACGCAACCCGAGCGGCATCGGTGGCATCCTCGAGCACGCGCCATCCCACCCATAAACCCGTCCGGCACACAACCCGAGCAGTCCCCGTTAACCTTACGTTTACCTACACGAGGTTAGTTGGTAAGGCTCGCTGGGTAGCGTTCACGCCAGGGTCACTCTGGCCCACCACTGCACCCAACCCCTGAAAGAGGAAACCCGTGAATTCTCAGCGACTCGGCATCACAGCGGCCGTCGCCCTGACTGCTGCGCTTGCACTCAGTTCGTGTGCATCAAACGAAGGCGGCACAACAGCGAACACCACCTCTCCCTCCAACCTTTCCGGAACCCTCAATGGCATCGGATCATCGGCCCAGGGCACAGCTCAGACCAACTGGATCAGTGGTTTTCAGACTGCAAACCCGAAGGTGACCGTCAACTACGATCCGCAGGGTTCTGGCGCGGGCCGCAAAGCCTTCATCGCGGGCGGTGCTGCTTTCGCGGGTTCTGACGCCGCACTGAGCACCACCGAACTCACGGGCACCTTTGCAGGATGCGCCGCTGGAAGCGCGGGCATTGACCTGCCGGTGTACATTTCACCGATCGCCATCGCGTACAACCTTGACGGTGTGACCGGCCTGAAGCTTGATTCCGACACCATTGCCGGGATCTTCTCGGGCGCGATCACGACCTGGAACGACCCCAAGATCGCGGCGCTCAACTCCGGGACCACCCTGCCGGGTGCACCCATCACCGTCATCCACCGTTCGGATGACTCGGGCACCACGCAAAACTTCACCGATTACCTCGCGACGAACTCACCGACGGTCTGGGCAAAAAACGGCACTCCTGTTCCCGCCGGACAAACCTTCCCCTTCCAGGTCGGCGATGCCGCCAAGGGAACCTCGGGCGTGGCAGACGGAGTGAAGACGACCAAAAACTCGATCACGTACATTGATGAGTCTGGTGCGACCGGTCTCAGCCTCGCACAACTCAAGGTCGGCAGCAGCTTCGTCACGCTCAGTGCCGCCGGGGCGGCGGGTGTTGTTGCAGCATCCCCGCTCGCCAGTGGTCGCGCCGCCAACGATATCGCGATCAACATCAACCGCAAGGACACCTCCGCGAACGCGTGGCCGCTCGTGCTTGTCAGCTATGTCGTTGCCTGCCAGCAGTACAAGGATGCCGCGACCGGTGACCTCGTCCGCGCGTACGTGTCTTACGCCGTGAGCGACGCAGCACAGCAACTCGCCGCGCAGAAGGCTGGATCAGCACCGCTTGCGAAGGATCTTGCGACAAAGGTTCTCGCTGCGGCCGCCACCATCAAGTAACCCCCAACAGGGGTTTTGGTCCGGTTGTTACTCTCGACAGCCGGACCAGCACCCCCGTTTGAACCGACATCGGTTCAAAACCCTGCAACAGACATATTGTTAAAGCACACATAACACGGCACTCTAACTCCACCGAGAGAAAGCCACAGAATGACCACTGGAACTGCAGAGGTGCTTCGCACGAGGACGAGAGTTCGACTCGGGGACCGCGTCTTCTCCATCAGCACCGTTGTTGCCGGCACCATCATTCTCGCCGTCCTCGCTGCGGTTGCCATCTTCCTGATCCTCCAGTCATTGCCCGCGGTTTTTGCGCAGCCAGGAACTCTGCCGAGTGACGCCGTCAACTTCTGGGCTTACGTCTGGCCGTTTGTCTTCGGCACCCTGTGGGCCGCGTTTCTCGCGCTAATCATGGCAACCCCGCTCGCTATTGGTATCGCACTTTTTATCTCGCACTACGCACCACGACGGGTGTCACAGGTGCTCGGTTACATCATCGACCTGCTCGCCGCCATCCCCTCTGTCGTGTTCGGGCTCTGGGGTATCACAACGCTCGCACCGTTCGTGCAACCGTTCTACAGCTGGCTGACCGAGGTGGCGGGATGGTTCCCGCTGTTCGCCGGCCCCGTGTCGGGCACCGGTCGCACCATCCTCACCGCTGCTATCGTGCTGGCAGTCATGGTCATTCCCATCATGACCGCCATCTGCCGCGAGGTCTTTCTGCAGACTCCCCGCCTGCACGAAGAAGCAGCTCTCGCGCTTGGCGCGACGCGCTGGGAAATGGTCACGATGGCAGTGTTCCCGTTTGCACGCTCCGGCATCATTTCCGCGATTATGCTCGGCCTTGGTCGGGCGCTCGGTGAAACCCTCGCGGTTGCGATGGTGCTCTCACCAGCGGTTATTGTCAAATTTGCGGTGCTGCAGGCACAAAGCCCCAACACCATCGCCGCAAACATTGCCCTCCAGTTTCCCGAAGCAACGGGGTTATCAGTAAACGCACTCATTGCCTCCGGGCTTGTGCTGTTCGTTGTCACGCTCCTTATCAACGTGCTCGCCCGATACATCGTTAGCCGTCGCAAAACCTTCTCCGGAGCAAACTAATGACAGCAACAACGGCACAGCCCACCGCCAATGCATTCTCCGCGGGAATTCTCCCCCGCGGTGCAACGTGGGCTGTACTGGGCGGCTCGTGGCTGGTCATGGGCGCTGTGTTTGGAATTTTTGCGGCATCCGGGCTCACCACAGGCTTCAATATCGTCGGTGCCGTGTTTCTCGGCACTGTGCTTTTTGACGTGCTCCTGTATCTGTTCTCACGGCGGGTGGAGGGGCCGCGCAGGGCGAAAGATCGGCTCATCACCTCGCTTGTGACAACAGCGTTCATCATCGCCCTGCTACCGCTCATCTCGCTGGCCTGGATCGTGATGTCCGATGGGATAGCTCGGTTTGATCCAACATTCTTTACGCAGTCGATGCGCAATATCACAGGTGGCGGAGGCGGTGCCCTGCACGCGATTATCGGAACCCTGCTTGTCACCCTCCTTGCCGCTCTCATCTCGGTGCCGATTGGTCTGTTGACATCGATCTACCTCGTGGAATACGGGCGAGGGATGCTGGCGCGGGGAATCACGTTTTTTGTTGACGTCATGACGGGTATCCCCTCGATTGTGGCGGGCCTGTTCGCCTACGCCCTGTTCGCGCTCTTTGCTGGCCCCGCTATTCGGTCGGGCTTCATGGGGTCGGTGGCTCTCTCGGTGCTCATGATCCCGGTCGTCGTGCGGTCCAGTGAAGAGATTCTGCGGCTTGTTCCCAACGAGCTACGGGAGGCTTCGTATGCGCTGGGCGTGCCAAAGTGGTTGACCATCCTCAAGATCGTGCTCCCCACCTCACTGGCCGGACTCACAACCGGTGTGACGCTTGCCATTGCGCGTGTCATCGGCGAAACGGCACCGCTGCTCATCGTGTGCGGTTTTACAACAAGCATGAACTATGACGTTGTCGAGGATCGAATGATGACCCTCCCGGTGTTTGTCTTCACCCAGTACACCCAGGCTGCCGGTGCCGATGCCCAGGCCGCAGTTGAGAGGGCGTGGGCCGGTGCGCTCACACTCATCATTATCGTCATGCTCCTCAACCTCATCGCGCGCCTCATTGCTCGCGCATTCGCACCAAAGTCCGGCCGCTAATCTGCGACCCCAACCCAAGGAATCCACTCGTGTCTAAGCGCATCGAAGTCACCGACCTCAACGTCTACTACAGTTCATTCCTCGCGGTTGAGGATGTCTCGCTCTCGATCGAGCCACGCACGGTAACGGCGTTCATCGGGCCATCCGGTTGTGGCAAATCGACATTCCTGCGCACGCTGAACCGGATGCATGAGGTTATTCCGGGTGCCCGAGTGGAGGGCGAAGTTCTCATTGACGGCAATAACCTCTATGCTCCGGGGGTTGATCCGGTGCTCGTGCGTCGGCAGGTGGGGATGGTTTTTCAGCGACCCAATCCGTTTCCCACCATGTCCATCAGGGAGAACGTGCTTGCCGGGTCACGCCTCAATAATCGGCGGATGTCGAAGTCTGACGCCGAGACTTTGGTGGAGTCATCTCTGCGTGGTGCGAACCTGTGGAACGAGGTGAAGGATCGCCTCGACCTGCCCGGTTCTGGGCTCTCCGGCGGTCAGCAGCAGCGACTGTGCATCGCCCGCACCATTGCTGTCTCGCCGGAGATCATTTTGATGGATGAGCCGTGCTCCGCACTCGACCCGATTTCGACCCTGGCGATCGAAGACCTTATCGGTGAGCTCAAACAGCAGTTCACGATCGTCATCGTCACCCACAATATGCAGCAGGCCTCGCGGGTAAGTGATAAAACCGCGTTCTTTAACATTGCGGGTAGCGGAAAACCGGGCAAACTCATTGAATACGATGCAACAACGACAATTTTCTCCAACCCGCTGGAGAAGTCAACGGAGGATTACGTGTCGGGGCGGTTCGGGTAGTCCACCGCAACCGTTGTGATGGAAAGGACTGCGTGCAAATTTCATCACGACAACCACAACTGTTTTATCTGAGTTGTTCGCGACAATAGTTCCGGTAAATGATCCCTTCGCGCAAAACATGTAAAGACAGATAGACCATTGCATAGAGTCCACCCCAAAAATCACCCGCGAGTACGATAACGACAGAACCAACAACGGCCATTCCGTATATTTTTATATAGTGCGTCCGCCAGATCCGCTAAAAAGAGAGCTCCTGTGCCGACAACCGCGAAAGTGATTTGGCGCACAATCATCAGAGTAGCTTTCTTTACCGACAATCTCGTGCTGGCATAACGCGCACAGAAGCGCCAAGCCAGTTAAGCAATGGGAACCCATAACAGACATTTGGCGAATAATCTTGTCTGTTCATAATGTTGCGTAAGTTCCCGAAGAGTCCCGTCACTGAACCCGCTCCAAGGAAAGAGCAGATACTGGCAAAAACACTGATAACAGGGTGGGGAACCCTCGTCCTGACTGCCGCCGCGCACCCAATCGTCGCCGCCGTCACCAAGAAGCCCGTAATAGCGTTACGAACCGTATCAGCTTGCCAACCCCACATCGCGATGACAGGAAATGGGATCCATTGTATGGATGGGTCAGCTACGATGGGGAACTCTGCGCCGTTTGTCGATACTTGCTGCGTAATGAGCGTCCCGGTGAGTGAGTAACTGGTTGGCAAGTTTTTGCCATTAGCATCCCTTGCCCATGGCTTTGCGATGAACGGAACAATGATGTTCCCTTCGGTGTTTTTAATTGGATTCCACCATCTGCGTCCAATTCGGCAGCGAATCCCTCCGAAATGGTCATGGTAAATGTTGCGACACTGGAACCCTTATCAAGGAGGGTCAGCAAGCTTTGGCGGTTGAATCTTCTGGCATTGCGGCGTTGGCAGCAGGAGCGATGTTCACCAACGCTACTAAGACTGCCGCAGCTACGCCCGCAACCAATGTCTTTTCCTAGTTTTAACAGTGTGGTCCCCTTCGATCACATGAAAACTCATTGGGGAATATCATACCACACGGTTTGGCGAAATGGCAACTACCCGTGTTCAAGGTAGAAGCGCGCAACACTTGGTGATGTTCATGTTCACTGAGTCACGGGTTGCGCTTCTACCTTGAACGCGGGGCGACCACCAACCACCTGAGACATGGCGTCAGGAACCTGTCTCAGTAGCAGTGTTTCCGACGATTTTCACGAGCAAACTGCACGGCTGATTAGAAGGCCTTCCTGTTAGTTATTATGTTGGGCGATGGCGGTGTTGTGGCCCACGACGGTGCCGAATATAACAAAGTCCTATTAATCGCGTGGCGACCGCAAATACTCATTGAACGCAGCGGTCTCGTCGGGCCTAGTCGGCAGGGGTGTGTCGTCAATCGCGGTGATAGGGGCAGCCAAGCGCACACTCGAGACGAGCCATGCCGCATCGGCGCGCACGAGGTCAGCGACGGGGACATCCCGATATATCGAGTCGGTGTCCTGCGCCTGCAGATGCTCAAAGAGGCTCAGCTGGGTCGTGCCGTGCAGTATCGAGGCGCTCGGCCGGGGGGTCACGATCTGTGCACCGAACCGCAGAATGACGGTCGACGTTGGCCCCTCTAACACGAACCCGTCGGACGATACGAAAATCACATCGTCTGCGCCGCGCCGCCGAGCCTCTCGAATCGCGGCCATGTTTACCGCGTAACTGAGGGTCTTTGCCCCGAGCAACAACCACGGTGCACGCTCTGCAAGGTCGTGCGCGTAACCTCGTTCTAGGGTTACAACTCGGATGCCCCACTCCCGCGCTCCCGCAAAATCTGCGGAGGGGGCAACCGTGAGCCATGCCGTCGGAGCCGGACCGTGTTCTACCCCACGACTGAGCACCATCCGCAGCGCAAACTCGCCTGACCTTGGCAGCGCGGCCACCGCCTGTGCGACAACCGCACGCCACTGCGGCAGGTGGGGCGCAGGCAGGTCACACAGCGCGGCCGAACGCTGCAGCCGAGCAAGATGAGCTTCGACCTCCTGTGCATACCCGTTGATGACGGCAACCGTCTCAAAAATTCCGTCGCCGCGCTGGGTTGACAGTTCCCCGACTCGAAGAGCCGGCTCGCGAGCATCTACCTCACGGAAAGTGCCCGCGAGTGGGGTCACGGCGTCACCGGCGGGCAGGGGTTCGATGAGGAATGCAAAGACATCAACCATGCACACGATGCTACGCGCACCCACCGACACTGACTGCGGTTGATCGGCGAGACGGTCTCAACATCCCGATGCTACGCGCACCCACCGACACTGGCCTCCGGCGGTGGCGAGGGTCGACCGCGGGAACGCCTCTCGGCGCAAGGCCGCTCACGGCGGCAAATAAGTGGAGCCCGGGGTTACCGCGATCGACCGCCCGACAGTCTACCGGCAGTTTTGGTGTGGCCCTAGTCGAGCGCGTTCCGCCGCCAGAGACGAGCACAGGCACCGAGTGCTTCGGCGAGTTCACTGAGCCGAAAAGCGCGCCTGGTGAATTGTTCTGACTTTTCGGGATGCACCTGATCGGTGCCATCCGCATCGTCGGCCAAGCTCGTAAAACCGGTGCTGCAAACCCGGGCGAATGCGGCCGCTCGCTCCAGTGACACCGCAAAATCCCCGACAAAGGTTCCCCGCAGAATGTGGTCGGCAAGATCCCGAATCTCGACCGAGCCGACCGGGGTGGCCGCACCGGCCACGACCTCGTCAATCGTGCGTAACGTCTCAGCACCCCGTCGAAACGCAAAGCTCATTCCCTCCGGGTCGTTGGTGATAAGGCTGCGCATGAGATAGACCCGCCACAGGGCACCCGGGAGACTGTGCGGCGAGGCATGCGACCAGAGTTCGGCTATGACGTCAATGCCGTGTTCATCGGCGTGTGAGACCAAACGCTCCACCGTGGCGGCGTCGGGATGTGCACGAACACGCGCGAGCAGCGCCGCCGCAGTGTCGTGGGCCATCCGATTGACCAGCGCCGGATCAGACGTGCTCGCGAACGCCTCAAACCCACGCGGTGGGAGATTGGCGGGTCGAGAAAAATCGCCGGTCATCAAGGTAATGGTACTCGCGACTCAGAACACTGCGGCAGATCGTCTTGAGAATCCGTACACGGTCGCGGTCAAGACAGCACAACCGCTCGGTCAGTAGCCCTGTTCGGGATAGAAGGAAGGTTTTATGACATCTGCTACTCATGGAGCGCGCTGGCGACTCCCTTACGACCTGGGTTGTGGATGCATGACATCTGCTACTCACGAAGCGCGCATACATCCTCTGCGAGGATATCCCGTGGGTAGGCTCAGATCCGGAACTCGCATGTGAAAACAGTCCAGGAGTTTCCGATGAAGCAGCCGGGGTGACGCCGTCCTGCAGGCGGCACAGCACCGTACACGGGCGGCGTGCCTGCCGTACGCAATCCTCATCACCCTTCAAATTTTTGACAACAGGTTGTGCTACCGTCGGGACAACAATAGCTCCTGGGGTTCGCCAAATCGACAAAAGGAGCTTTAGATGAAACACAAGTGGGTGTTGAGTAGTGCACTAGCAGTTATGACTGCAGCATTGCTTGCAGCACCGACTACCGCAGTTGCGCAGCCGAGGTTCGTAAGCAGAATTTTGCAGGCCTCTGGTATCAACGAGGTCGGCATCCGCACCCGTTTTGACGCGGCCGGAATTGACAAGGCCACACAGGACGTGAGGGAGGACTGATGGAAGCATTCCACACCATCATTGTCGCCGCCACCGTGACTGTTCTTTTTGGAGCGCCAGTCACTGTGGTTGCGCTCTTGACACGCTTTCTCGTGCGCCGTGAACTTGCTCGTGCGCCGCGAGCCTGCTCGGCGGACAAAGCCCCCGCGTCTTTGACAAATTTTAAAAGTTAGAAAGTGTGAAACACACGTCAAGCATTTCTTAGAGGTGTTTTCTGGGTGCTGGCCATCCTCCGCCCGCAGTGATCCCGCATTCACCACCCCCAGCTGATCCATGACGAGCGTAAACGGGCAGACCCTAATACCCCACGATTGCAGACCCTTAGCCTGACGGATCACGCACGGCAACTGAGATTAACCTAATACCCCACGATTCCAGGCCCTTAAGGTCATAGGTTATTACGGGGTGACTTCCCTCCCTCACCCCAGCTGTGAAGCCCGACCCGGTTATTCCGATGCAACTGGAACCTCCGTTCGAGCAGTTACCACGGGCACCCGAACGGAGTCCCTCGGGCTCGCCATGGAGAAGCGTGCCGTGAGCGCGGCGGCGGAGACGAGGTGCCCGCACTAAGCTAAACTGGCGCGAGGGGCCTGTAGCTCAGTTGGTAGAGCAGTGGACTTTTAATCCATGGGTCGCGGGTTCGAGCCCCGCCGGGCCCACCGGTGAGTGTTGTTGACCGCACACGCTCGTGCAGAAGGGCTCAATGGGCACGATCACAGACGTCGCACGCATTGCGGGAGTCTCGATTGCGACGGTTTCACACGTGGTAAACGGGACCAAAAACGTCAGCCCAGTCACCCGCCAGCGAGTCGAGTCCGCCATCGCGACGGTCCAGTATGTTCCGAACGTGGGTGCCCAGTCGCTTCGAAACGGCCGAACCCGGTCGATCGGTCTCGTGGCATCCGATATCACCCAGTATTTCTTTGGGCAGCTTATTGCAGAGGTTGAACGCCTGGCGCGCGACAACGGTCAAACGGTCCTGGTGGCAAACTCCAGCGAGGACGCCGACCGGGAGCGTCGAGTTGTGCAGGACCTACTCAATCGACGGCCAGACGGCATGATCATCGCCCCGGTTGCGAGTTCAGACGGACGAGTGATTGAGCTGTGCACAACAGCGTCGTGCCCGGTCGTGCTGGTAGACCGAATTCGGGAGCCGTCCCACGATCAGATTGGAATCGACAACCGGTCGGCGATGGCGGCACTCACGCAGCACCTGCTTGCCTGTGGGCATCGTCGCATCGCCCTGCTCGCGGGAGACACCTCGGTGTGGACGCTGCGCGAGCGCATCGCGGGCTTCACCGCGATGATGGAACGGGCCCAGATTCCACCCGCGGAGTACACCATTGTTCACACCCCGGCCGGTTTGCACGACGGGGAGGCTGAAATGAGCACACTGCTGCGGTCAGCGAACCGGCCCACCGCCGTGATTGCGGCCAGCGCCACGCTAACGGTTGGTGCGATGCACGCGTTCGCGAAGGCACGACTTCGATTTCCGGTGGATGTCGCGTTCGCCAGTTTTGACGGAGCGTTGAACTCCGAGTTTTTTGAGGCGTCGCTGACCAGTGTCATCCAACCAGTGTCAACAATCGGAGCGGAGGCTGTCCGGTTGTTGCTACAGCGGGTTAAAAGACCGGATGTCGCACCGGTCACTCTCACCCAGAAGGCAGTTCTGCAGCACGGCGTTTCCTGTGGCTGCGGCGGACGAATACCGTTGACGGTGCTAGACCAGTAGCGCTCTCGTGTGACACGTCACCATGGTCGGTGCCCTGATCGGAACCCTGCCGAAAACCTAGCAACCCGTCACATATTGCGATCACAGGCTCCGAACGACTATCGTGTGGATAAACCTTTTTCTTTGATTGGAGTCCGCCCATGTCGCGCACCGCATTCGCCCCAATTTTCGTCGGCGAGGGTCGCATTGAACATCAGAAGCGAAACTGGCCAGACCCGGGCCCGGGCCAACTCCTCATCCGGGTGCGAGCCAACGCAATCTGTGGCACCGACCGCCATCAATTCTTTGAGGGATCGGTTGCGGTAGCCGGGCACGAAGCGGCGGGCGAGGTTCTTGTGGCAGGTCCGGGGAGCTCTCATCCGGTGGGAACCCGCGGTGTCATCTTCTTTAAGGACTACTGCAAAGAGTGCCGCAGCTGCCGCGAGGGGCACTCGAGCCTGTGTTGGAACAAGCGCGCCATGACAGGATTCGACAGCGACGGCGGCTACGGCCCCTACGAAATCATCTCGGAAACCCAGTTCTTTCCCATCCCCGACGATATTTCCTACCCCCTCGCGACAATGTTGCTCGATGCCATGGGAACAACCGGACACGCCTGGAACCGTGCACTGCACGGGCGCGATGAGATCACCTCGGTGTACATCGCAGGAGCCGGACCAATCGGACTCGGACTATTAGTTATGGGAAAGATCAAGCTCCCCGCGGACATACCCATCTACATCAGTGATATCTCAGCGTGGCGTCGCGATTTTGCGGCACAACTGGGCGGAATTCCTGTGGACGCCCGCGATGAACAAGCGGTACGGGCTCTTGCCCCCGTCGATGTGAGCTTCGATTCGACCGGAAAAAAGGTTGCCCGCCAGCTTGCCATTGATGTGCTCGGACACCGTGGTGTCTTCATGGTCGTCGGCGGTCAGGAGGGCTTTTCTTTTGAGGATGTCGGTACCGAGTTGCTGCCGCGCGAGCTTTCTATTCTCGGCAGCGAGTACTTCGACTACAACGAATTCGCAGCAAACGTTGCCATTTTGCAGGCTAATCGGGCGATCATTGAAAAGCTCGTGACGCACGTGTTCCCCATCGAAGATCTGGACACGGCGTTTGCCACGTTCCTCAGCGGCGAAGCAGGCAAGGTCGTTGTGACCCAGGAGGGCGATCCGACGTGAGCGTGCTCGACCTTTTTTCCCTGAAAGATCGAGTTGCGCTGATTACCGGTGCAAACTCGGGCATTGGTTTTGCGATAGCGAAAGCACTTGGCGAAGCCGGGGCATCCGTCGTCATCACCGGGCGAACGCTGGCGACGCTGCAGTCTGCGGTCGACCGGCTGAGGGCTCTCGGAATTCAAGCCGAGGCCGCCGTGGGAGACGTCACCGTAGCGGAGGAAGCGCACTCAACCGTGGAGACCGCAATCGGATCCTTCGGACAGATCGACATTCTCATCAACAACGTTGGTCGGGGATCGAATATGCCGACCGCGACAATGCCTTTCTCACACTGGACAGAACTCATTGAGAAGAATCTCACGAGTGTCTTTCGAATGTGTCAGCTGGTTGCGCCCGCCATGTTGGAACGTCAGTGCGGAAGCATCGTAAACCTGGGTTCAATCTCTGGGTACATCGTGAATCGCCCGCAGCACCACTCACCGTATGAGGCCGCGAAGGCCGCCGTGCACCACTTGACTCGCTCCCTCGCCGCCGAGTGGGCCGATCGCGGCGTTCGAGTGAATGCAATCGCACCCGGATTTGTAATGGAGGATGGTCAGCCACCAGCCGACCCAAAGTTCCGGAAGTACTGGGCCGAGGAGGTTCCAATGCACCGGGTGGCAAAGCCCGAGGAAATCGCACCCGCGGCCCTCTATTTAGCGAGCGATGCTTCCTCGTTTACAACCGGAACAGT
>Ga0081606_1000209_pt1 | contig 26314 bp, 22 predicted proteins | sample EareggfetidaYelm_FD_71127 | JGI IMG/M metagenome (GOLD analysis project Ga0081606, IMG submission 71127) | Earthworm egg capsule microbial community from the University of Washington, USA - E. fetida Yelm (SPADES assembly) (version 2) | ecosystem: Host-associated > Annelida > Reproductive system... | reverse complement strand
TGCGCATAATTCCGCCTCGGAATTGAATCCAAAATAGAAGGCTAATCCCCTCCAAATTCCAATCTTTCCAAGTTTTACCAGAAAAATCTAAAAATTTTTAGACTGAATAGGAACAATTTAAACAAACAATCGTTTTAATTAATCATTTGTTTAATTTTATATCGTCAAAGAAAACAAAAAATGGAAGAATACAGCGAAAAACAACTCGCCATTTTGAAGGTTGCGGAGAGGCTTTTTGCCACGCAGTGCTTTCACGGAACATCGGTGAGGGATATTGCACATGCCGCCGATATGAATATTGCGATGGTGTCGTACTATTTTGGTTCGAAGAAAAAGCTGTTGGAGGCGATTTTCAAATACAGAACAGAGGCGAGCCGCAAGTTTTTGAGCGAGTTATTGGAAAGCAATCAGGAGCCGCTGGAGAAAATATATGCTCTCATTGATCGGTTTGCGAACAAACTGATAGGCGAACAATATTTTCATTGCATCATGAGCCGCGAGCAAATGAACTGTCAGCAAACCATTGTGCAGGAGCTGATATGGAAAATGCGGGAAGAGATGCTGGGGCTTATGCGACCCATCGTAACGCGCGGACAAGAAGCCGGCACCTTTTACGGCGACGTGGACGTGGAAATGATGCTCATCACGATATTTGGCACCATTCAGCAAACCATCGCCACGCAGTTTTTGCTTAGGAAAAGCCCCCCTTGCGACGCCATGAGCGAAGACGAATTTAAAGAGTATTTGAGAGACCGCGTGAGCAGGCATTTAAAGAAATTATTCAAAGCAATTTTAATACATGAATTTTAGAGATTGTAGTAAGCTGACAGTTGGAGTCGCATTAATTGGTATTCTTCAAACAGGCATTGCGCAGAAGCGGCCGCTTTCGTTGGATGAGGCCATAGTTCTGAGTTTGCAAAACAACAAGCAATTAAAAGCGAGCGCGGCAAAAGCGGCGGCGGCGGAAGCGGCAATGAAAAGCGCGAACAGACGACAACTCCCTGACTTGAGCGTTTCGGGCGCCTACCTGCGCGTGTCGCAACCCGCCCTTGAGTTGAAACTGAACCCCGACGGCAAGAGTCCCGCCCTTCCTTCGGTGAACGCGGCGACTTACGGCATGGCCAACGCATCCCTCCCGATTTTTTCAGGGGGAGCAATTCAGCGCGCCAAAGAGGCTTCGCGCTATTTGGCGGAAGCCGCTACGCTTGACGCCGAGAAAGATAAAGCAGACGTCATTCAAAACACGATTGAAGCATACTGCAATCTCTATAAAGCCAATGCGGCTCTCGCCTTGGTGCGCGAAAACATTAATCAATCGCAAGAGCGAGTGAGGGAGTTTTCCGACAAAGAAAAAAACGGACTCCTTGCGCGAAACGATTTGTTAAAAGCAGAACTGCAACTTTCAAATTATCAATTGGCATTAATGGACGCCGAAAGCAGTTTGAAAATCGCCAATCTCACGATGAATATTATGCTCGGACTTTCGGAGAGTTCTTCGTTGGAAACGGACAGCGCAACATTCACCGCGACTCACACAGAGAACAGAAGCGCAACAGAGTTTGAACAGTTGGCTTACCAAAACCGAAAAGACGCCGCCGCCCTGAAAGCCCGCGAGAGAGCCGCGCACGCCAATGTGAAAGGGGCGAGGGGAGAATATTTTCCTTCCCTTGCATTGACGGGCGGATACGTTACGGCATACGTCCCTAATTTGATTACCCTCTCAAACGCCTTCAACGCCGGCATCGGATTGAAGTACGCTATTTCTTCGCTGTGGAAAGCGGAGTCGAAAGTGGCGGAAGCAAAAGCGAAGGCGGCAGAAATACAAGCCCACGAAGCAAGGACAACGGACAATATTCACATTGAAGTGTATCGGTGTTTTGAAAATTTTCGCTTGAGCCATAAGAAACTGGATACCTACAAAAAAGCTATTGAGCAGTCTGCTGAAAATTATCGGATCACAAAAAATAAGCACGACAATAATTTAGTTGCCACGACCGATTTGTTGGATGCCGATGTGGCCAATTTGCAATCGCGCCTCAACTACGCATACGCCAAAGCCGACGCGCTCGCCGCTTACGGCAAGTTGTTGCAAAGCGCAGGAATTTTAGAGTCAAAAAATAATTAAAGCAATACGCATTAATCTTAAAATTGTGGAAACGGAAATTCAAACTCAAATAAAACCCGCGGCGGAAATCAACGGGCAAGAAAAAACGGCGGCCAAAAAGAACAGAGGATTTATCTTCGTGTTGGCGGCATTGGTTATCGGGGGCGGCGCTTTTGGAAGCGTCAAATATATACACGGGCTTCATCATGAGGAAACAGACGATGCGCAAATAGACGCCGATGTGAGTCCCGTGATAGCGCGTGTTTCGGGCTATGTAAAAGAAGTGAGAGTGAGAGACAATCAGTTTGTGAAGAAGGGCGATACGTTGGTCATGCTTGACGATCGCGATTTGGCCATTAAAGTTAAACAAGCGGAGAATGCCCTGCATGCCGCGCAAGTCAACCGCGGCGTGGCGGAGGCTGCTGCCATTGCCGCGCAGGCAGGCATTAGTTCGGCGGAGGCGCAAGCAGGCACCATAGAAGCGCAGATTGAAGCCGCCAAAATAAATCTTTGGAGAGCGAACCAAGATTTTGAGCGTTATGCCAACTTAGCGAAGGAGCGCTCAATCACCCAACAAGAATTTGAACAGGCCACGGCTTCCAAACAAATGGCAGAACGACAACTTGAAATATTGGCCAAACAAAAAGCGGCGGCGAGCAGTCAAACCCGGTTAGTGACTTCGCAGAGCGGCGCCACCGCCAAGCAAATTAATGTGGCGAATGCGGGGATCAGTCAGCGTCAAACCGATTTGGAGGGCGCCAAACTCAACCAATCCTATTCCGTGATTACAGCGCCTGAAGACGGAGTCTTGTCGAAAATATTTGTGCAGCCGGGGCAGTATGTTGCCGCAGGCCAATCTTTATTCAGCGTGGTATTGAATACCACTCCTTGGGTGGTCGCTAATTTCAAGGAAACGCAATTAGGCAAAATGAAGGCAGGACAAAAAGTGACCGTTCGGGCGGACGCTTACCCCGGACAAAAACTCGCAGGAGAGATAACCTCTTTTGCCCCGGCCACAGGTTCTAAATTTTCATTGTTGCCTCCCGACAATGCTTCGGGCAATTTTGTGAAAGTAGTGCAACGATTGCCCGTTAAGATTGAGTTCGACAATTCAAAGGAGGAGATGCTAAAGCAGTTGCGTCCGGGGATGAACGTGACGGTGGATGTGCATCTGGATTAGTCAAAGCATATAAAAAAAAAGCGGTGCAACAATCATTGGTAGAATACGGTTCTCGGAGAGTGATAATTACGGTCACGGCTATCTTGTGCGCATTGCTGGAGGTCGCAGATACTACGATTGTCAATGTGGCGCTGAACGACATGCGCGGCAATCTGGGCGCCACGTTGAGCGAAATTGGGTGGGTGATTACTTCATACGCTATTGGCAATGTGATCATCGTGCCGATGACGAGTTGGTTGTCGCAGCAGTTTGGGCGGCGCAATTATTTTGCGGCCTCCATTGTCCTTTTTACCGCCGCTTCTTTTTGCTGCGGCAACGCTGACGGCATTTTGGAACTTATCCTTTTTCGTTTCCTGCAAGGATTGGGCGGCGGGGCTTTGCTGGTGACTTCGCAAACCATTATCACGGAAAGTTATCCTCCTGAAAAACGCGGCATGGCACAGGCTATTTATGGATTGGGGGTAATCATCGGCCCCACGCTGGGCCCTCCGCTCGGCGGTTTCATTACGGATAATTATTCTTGGAGTTATATCTTTTACATTAATATTCCCATCGGAGTCGCCGCGACGTTGCTCACCTTGCAATTTGTGCGCAGCCCTAATTATGGAGAAAAGCGCACGGCGAGCGAAATCGATTTTTTGGGGATAATATTGTTAGCCGTCATGGTGGGGTGTTTGCAATTTGTGCTGGAGCGCGGGCAGGAAGATGATTGGTTCAACGACTCAACAATAACGGCCTTAACGGCTACGAGCGTCTTGGCTTTATTCCTTTTTGTTTGGCGCGAGTTGACCTATCCCAATCCCATCGTAGAGTTGCGAGTGCTCAAAAATTTTAACTTGAGAGCAGGCATTATTCTCTCTTTCATAATGGGTTTTGGATTATACGGTTCTACCTTTATTATACCGCTTTACACGCAAGGCGCGCTAGGTTGGACGGCCACGCAATCGGGAATGTTGATGATTCCCGCCGCGCTCACCACGGCAGTGATGATGCCGCTCATCGGAAAAATCTTGGAGAAAGGGATCCCTCAACAATATGTGGCAGCCGCAGGCATGTTTATTTTCTTTGTCTTTTGCTTTTGGGGTTACATTATTATCACGCCGGCGGACACCGGTTCCGAGGATTTCTTTTGGATGTTGATTGTGCGCGGCATAGGCATGGGCTTGCTTTTTATTCCCGTCTCCACGCTGTCTCTCTCCGGCCTGAAGGGGCAGCAGATCGGACAAGGGGCTGCCTTCACAGGAATGATGCGTCAACTGGGCGGTTCGTTTGGCGTGGCCTTGGTAACTACTTTTATGGCCCGGCAAAATATGATACACCGAAACGATTTAGTCGCTAAACTAGATATAAATAATCCCGATGTAATAAACAGAGTAAACGCCTTGCAACATAGTTTTATCGCTAAAGGAATGGACCCGCAACAAGCCATGAACGCGGGCTATCGTTTATTGGACGTCGGCGTTTCCAAACAAGCCGCGGTATTGTCCTATATGGATGTATTTCTTTACCTGGGCATTATCTTTCTCCTCTGCGTGCCTTTTGTGATGATGGTGAAAGCCCAAAAAACAGCTAAGTTAGATCCCTCTGCCTTGCATTGACAGAACACCTTTATATAATGGTTAATGATTAATGTCGCCACACGCCTATTCGCCGTAAGCCCCTATGCCATCGCGGGACGCTTGGGGCATGTGTGGCGCTTGCGACTCGGAGGGTAAGCGGTGTAAATTGGGTGCCTCTCAAAATTTTCCGTCGCTTGCCCCGTCCCCATTTGAAAAGGGGGGCGGAAATTTTGAGATGCCCCCGATTTTTTTTAGCGTGAATTATTATTCTATATTTGCTTTTCAAGCTTGACGATGGCGCTATTTACCAAAACTCATGGCTTTTTATTTTATGCGTACTCATGCCAAAATTAATCATGCTTTAAGGCAAATAAAACAAACTAATCCATAACCCTAAAAATTTACAACATGTATAATAGAATAACGCCTTTTCTTCTTCTCGTTTTTCTTCTGTCTGCTTTTAGTACATCATCCCAGTCTCGTGAGATACTTTTAGCTCCTGTTAAGATTGATGGCAAATGGGGCTATATAGATAAGAACGGAAAAATGGTGATTGCTCCGCAGTTTAATGAGGCGCGGGTTTTTAAAGAAGGGTTAGCAATGATTCTGCTTGGCCGTCAATGTGGCTATATAGATAAGAGCGGAAAAATAGCAATCACGCCGCAGTTTGACAACGCAGGGAGTTTTAAAGAAGGGATGGCAGTGATTAAACTTGGCGGGAAATATGGCCATATAGATAAGAACGGGAAAATAGCAATCAAGCCGCAGTTTGATGACGCATGGGAGTTTCAAGAAGGGCTGGCAAAGATTAAACTTGGCGGGAAACATGGCTATGTGGATAAGAACGGAAAAATAGCAATCAAGCCGCAGTTTGATGACGCATGGTGGTTTCAAGAAGGACTGGCAAAGATTAAACTTGGCGGGAAATATGGCTATGTAGATAAGAGCGGAAAAATAGCAGTCAAGCCGCAGTTTGATGACGCACTATGGTTTCAAGAAGGGCTGGCTAGTATTAAACTTGGCGGGAAATGGGGCTATATAGATAAGAACGGAAAAATGGTGATTGAGCCGCAGTTTGACGGCGTAGGAGATCCTTTTCAAGAAGGGCTGGCAAGGATTAAACTTGGCTGGAAATGCAGCTATATAGATAAGAACGGAAAAATAGCAATCAAGCCGCTGTTTGATGGCGCAAGGCTTTTTAAAGAAGGGCTGGCAGGGATTAGACTTGGCGATAAATGGGGCTATATAGATAAGAGCGGAAATATAGCAATCACGCCGCAGTTTGAGAAGGCAGGGTATTTTCAAGAAGGACTGGCAAGTATTCTGCTTGGCAGTAAATGGGGCTATATAGATAAGAACGGGAAAATAGTAATCAAGCCGCAGTTTGAGGAGGCAGAGGGGTTTAAATGAAGCTCACAAAGCAAAAATTAAAATTTGCCTTTTGGTAAAACGTTAATGCTGGGGTGCGTCTCAAAATTTTCCGTCGTTTGCCCCGTCTCCATTTGAAAAGGGGGGCTATTGACCACCCGCTCAAGCCTATCCCATCAAGCATTGCATGGCGCTTGGGACACGCGGGACTTGCCACAGGCATCCGACAAGCGGCGAGAAAAAGAAATTTACATGGGTAAGCGGGTGCAGTTAATCATCAACCGCCAATTATTCGTCATCCGTCATCCGCCATCCATCATTAGCCATTAATCATTAACCATTCGCCATTAATCCTGAAAATTCCCTAATTTCGCCCCTCAATTATTATCACTTATGGAAGTTTTTGCAATAGAAGCCTTTGAAAAAATAGTAGGGAAACCAAATGTGATCACCGCCGAAGCCCAACGACTGGATTACGGCCATGACAAAACCGAAGACTATAGTTTCCTTCCTGATGCAGTCCTCAAACCCTCGACGGCAGAGGAAGTGAGCGCGATTCTAAAAATTTGCAATGAAAATAAAATTCCCGTCACGCCGCGCGGCGCCGGCACGGGCTTGAGCGGGGGCGCGCTTCCTGTTAATAAAGGCGTCGTGGTTTCAATGGAGCGTTTCAATAAAATTCTGAACATCGACGAACTGAATTTGCAAGCCACGGTGGAACCGGGAGTCATCACCGAAGTTTTTCAGAATGCCGTAAAAGAGAAAGGACTTTTCTACCCGCCCGATCCGGCCAGTTCAGGCTCATGTTTTATAGGCGGTAATTTATCTACCAATTCAGGCGGCCCCAAAGCCGTGAAATATGGCGTGACGCGCGATTACGTCATCAACATTCAGGTTGTGTTGCCCACAGGCGAAATTATTTGGACGGCTGCCAATGTTTTGAAAAATTCTACGGGATACAATCTCACGCAACTTATGTGCGGAAGCGAGGGAACGTTGGGAATTGTTACCCAAATTGTATTCAAACTTCGCGGCTATCCGCAACGCGACGTGCTGATGATGATTCCGTTCAGTACCAATGAAGAAGCCTGCCGCGCCATTGCCGCTATTTTCACCGCAGGCATTACGCCGTCGGGCATGGAATTTTTTGAAAAAGAAGCCGCCGACAAAGCCATTGAATATTGCGAGAAAGAATTGCACAGTCCCGTCACCACCAAGCTCACCGAAGGCATGAACGCCTACTTGCTTTGCGAATTAGACGGCAACGACGAAGAACAATTAATGCGCGATGCGGAGCGCGTGATGCTCATCGTTGAAAAATTTCAGTCGGGGGAAATTCTGTTTGCCGACGGCGCCGCGCAGAAAGCAGAACTTTGGAAAATAAGAAAAAATATTTCGCCGGGGGTAAATTGGTACACGCTCACCAAGTCCGACGACGTGGTGGTGCCGCGCAATAATTTGCCGACGCTCATCACGGGCATCAAAGAAATCGGAAAGCGCTACGGCTTCAATACCGTTTGCTTCGGACATTTGGGCGACGGAAATCTGCATGTCAATATTTTGAAAGAAAACATCGACGAGCGCCGTTGGGAAAACGAGATTCCGAAAGGGATAGGGGAAATTTTTGAATTGACGGTAAAACTCGGCGGAACGCTTTCCGGGGAACACGGCATCGGCATCACTAAACGTCCGTATATGCCTTTGGCCATGAGCGAAGCGAATTTGAATTTGATGCGCGGCATTAAGAAAGTTTTTGACCCAAACGGAATTTTAAATCCGGGAAAAATTTTCTGAAACGGTTTTCTTATTAACCCGAAACTTTTGGGGTTTAGGCAATAGGCACGCCTCATTTTTTTCAACTTCATTTTGGCAGACACATTGCCCTCGGCGAGGCGGCGCTTCCCCGTCTAGTCCCGTCCATGCTTAGGCTATAAGGCAATCCAAAAAAATGTTACCTAATTTCTGAAGAGTTTGGGATTAATGGTTAATGCCGTTGCCCGCCCCTTCGCGTAAGGCTATGCCATCGGGGGGCGTACGGAACGCTTGGGACGCTCGCGACTCAGGGAGTGCTTGACGCAAGCATCAACCCTTGTTTTTGCTTACTTTTGTCTGCCTTTAATTATTCTTTTATAAATGAAAGTTCTATCGGAGATTAAAGACAATAAAGCGGCAGCGCTTTTGAAAGCGTTGAAAGGCTTGCCGTATGTGAAAACGAAAGCGATTCATGATGAAAAAGCAGCCTTGATAAAAAGCATAAAAACCGCCGTGAAAGAACTCCCCTTAAATTTGGCAAGGAAAACTAAAAGGCATACCCGCAAAAGAATTATTGGATGAGCTATGAAGTACTCGTTATTCCTTCCTTCAAAAAGGAACTAAAAAGGCTGTGTAAAAAATATCATTTGCTAAGAGCCGATTTTGCAACTTTGCCCGAAGGACTAAAAGAAAATCCTGCGCAAGGCGTTTGAGGCAATTCTGCAACCCCCGAGAAATGGTTTAGGCTTTTCGTTGCTTTGATTCGAACTTGAGCGAGGCAGGGCGGGAAGACGCGCTATTGACCATTGACCATTTGTTTTCTTATTTTTACGTTTTGTAAAACCCGTTAATCAATTATTTATGTGCGGAATTGTAGCCTACATTGGCAAGAGGGAAGCCTATCCGATAATACTAAAAGGTCTCAAGAGGTTGGAGTATCGCGGCTATGACAGCGCGGGCGTTGCCTTGTTGGGGGACGGCGGTCTCTCTGTATATAAGAAGAAAGGAAAGACCGAGCAACTGGAAGAAGAAGTTCGCGGCAAAAATCTTCAAGGTCATGCGGGCCTCGGGCATACGCGGTGGGCTACTCACGGCGAACCCTCCGATAGAAACGCTCATCCGCACGTCTCGCAAAACGGGAAACTGGCAATGATTCACAACGGCATAATCGAAAACTATGCCGCCATAAAAGAAGAGCTTGTCCGACACGGTTTCCGTTTTCAAAGCGATACCGATACGGAAGCGTTGCTGTATTTTATCGAAGACATTCAAACCCGCAACCGCTGTTCATTAGAAGAAAGTCTGCGCATTGCCTTGAAGCGCGTGGCGGGCGCTTACGTGATTGTGTTGCTGGACGCCGACAATCCCGATACCCTGATTGCCGCGCGGAAGGGCAGTCCTTTGGTTATAGGCGTCGGCGAAGGCGAACATTTTTTGGCGAGCGACCCGTCGCCGATTATCGAATATACAAAAGAGGCGGTGTATGTGAACGATTTTGAATTAGCCCTTATTCAGGCGGGAGAGCTTACGTTGAAAAATCTCGGCAATGAAAAGATAACGCCCTTTGTTCAAAAACTTGATATGGAATTGGCGACGATTGAAAAGGGCGGCTATCCGCATTTTATGATTAAAGAAATAAATGAACAGCCGCACGCTATTTTCGATTGCTTGCGCGGACGCCTCGACCCGATTGCCGGCACCCTCACCATGGCAGGCGCAGAAAAGCATTTGGAACAATTAAAAAACGCGCCGCGCATAGTCATGATTGCTTGCGGCACCAGTTGGCACGCGGGCTTGGCGGCGGAATATATTTTTGAAGAACTTTGTCGGATTCCCGTTGAAGTGGAGTATGCTTCTGAATTTCGGTACAGAAACCCGGTCATTCGCAAAGGCGACGTGATTATTGCCATTTCTCAAAGCGGAGAAACGGCGGATACCCTAGTAGCCCTCGATAAAGCCAAAGAACAAGGCGCGTTTATCTTTGGAGCGGTGAACGTGGTGGGGAGTTCCATTGCGCGGTTGTCGCACGCGGGAGTCTACACCCACGCAGGCCCCGAAATAGGAGTGGCCAGCACGAAAGCCTTCACCGCGCAGTTAGCCGTATTGACAATGGTCGCTTTAAAAATTGCCAAAGAAAAAGGCACTATAAACCGCGAGCGCTATATGCATCTGCTGCACGAACTGCATCAAACGCCGAACAGAATAAAATGCTTGCTTAACCAATCCGAAAAAATAAAAGCGATTGCCCTGAAATATAAAGACGCCCGAGATTTTTTGTATTTGGGAAGAGGCTGTAATTTTCCCGTGGCGCTTGAAGGGGCGCTGAAGCTGAAAGAAATTACTTACATCCACGCCGAAGGCTACCCGGCGGCCGAAATGAAGCACGGGCCGATTGCCTTGGTGGACGAAAACCTCCCCGTTGTTTTTGTCGCGACCAAAAATTCTCATTACGATAAAATTTTGAACAACATTCAAGAAGTAAAGGCAAGAAAAGGACAAGTGATAGCCGTTGTTTCGGCAAACGACGACGCGATTGCCGAGCTGGCCAACGATGTAATAACCGTGCCCGAAGCCGATGAAATAACGGCGCCGATGTTAGCCGTCGTTCCTTTGCAACTTCTCGCCTATTATATAAGCGCGGCAAAAGGTCTTGATGCCGACAAGCCGCGAAACCTTGCCAAGAGCGTGACGGTGGAATAGCAGGCGACACGACAACCGACTTTACTCATCTATTAATTTGCAAAACGCATGAACCCTATTTTTAAACAACCAATATCAGAAGTCGGGTATAATTTTATTCCCAAAGAATTTCTTCCGAAAGGAAAAGACGAATACTATTTGCGCAATGAGCAAAACCGAAGCGGGATTAAATACCGCCGCACCACGGCGCTTGAAATTGAAATCTTAATAAGAAACAGGAATACGTCCGATAATTGGGACAATGTGTTGGCGTCGGATGCTTTCAACCCGGAGTTGGTCAAAAACTGCAAATTTTTCGGATTGGTAAGAATTGGAAAACTGGAACCGATCTGTCTTGACTTTCATTCGGTGAGGCAACCGGTCGGACTTTACAACAGCGTGATCATCAGTTGCGATTTGGGGGATAATGTAGTCATCGACAATGTGCATTACCTCTCGCATTATATTATCCAAAACGAAGTCATCATTACCAACGTCCACGAAATGTGCACGACTCATTTTGCCAAGTTCGGGAACGGGATTTTGAAACAGGGAGAAGAGGAAAACATTCGCGTTTGGCTGGAGGTTTGCAACGAAAACGCGGGACGAAAAATTATCCCTTTTAACGGCATGTTGCCGGGGGACGCCTGGCTGTGGAGCCGTCACAGAGACAATCAAAAATTCCAAGAAAAACTCAAGCAGTTTACCGACATGAAGTTCGACCCGCGGAGAGGCTGTTACGGAACAGTGGGCGACCGCACCGTGATTAAAAATTGCGCTATCATCAAAGACGTCCGAATTGGCTCGGATGCGTATTTGAAAGGCGCGACTAAATTAAAAAATCTTACCATTCATTCCACAGCCGATGCGGGGTCGCAAGTGGGCGAGGGTTGCGAGCTGGTGAACGGCATTGTGAGCGAGGGATGCCGAATATTTTACGGAGTGAAGGCGGTTCGTTTCTGCATGGCTTCTCATTCGCAGTTGAAATACGGGGCGCGGCTCATCAATTCCTATCTTGGAAACAATGCCACGATTTCGTGTTGCGAGGTGCTCAATTCGCTCATCTTTCCGGGGCACGAGCAGCATCACAATAACTCTTTCTTATGCGCGGCGACTTTGATGGGGCAGAGCAATGTGGCCGCCGGGGCTACGCTGGGCAGCAATCACAACAGCCGCAGCGCCGACGGAGAATTTATTGCCGGCCGCGGCTTTTGGCCTTCTCTTTGCGTAAGCGTCAAACACAATTCAAAGCTGGCGAGTTATGCCTTGCTTGCCAAAGGCGATTATCCTTATGAACTTAATATCCCCATTCCGTTTTCGCTCATCAGCAACGACGCCGCCAATAACCGACTCGTTATAATGCCCGGCTATTGGTTTATGCATAATATGTATGCCTTGGCGCGAAACGCATGGAAGTATCTTGACCGAGATAAACGAATTGAAAAAACACAATATATCGAATATGATTTTTTAGCGCCCGATACCGTAAACGAAATTCTTGATTCGCTGCCTCTTCTTGAGCTGTGGACAGGCAAGGCATTGCTCCGACAAAAAGGCGTCGCAAAATTCACGGCGGAGAGGTGCAGGGAAGCAGGACGGGCCGCGCTTGCGGCAAACGATGAAATGAAAGAGCTTGAAATAGAAGCCGAAGGATTTGAGCACAGCAAACGAAAAATTGTGTTGACAAAAGCGCCTCGAAGCTATCGCCTGTTTCGGGAATTGATTGTTTTCTATGCCATGGAAAACTTGTTGGGAGTTTTTAAAGAAAGCCGCCCAAAGAGTTTCGACGAGTGGATGAGTTTGGTTCCCCAAAATCAAAAAAGAACGGCATGGGCGAATGTAGGCGGTCAGCTGATGGAAGAAGCCGCGTTGAAGAATTTGAAAGAAAAAATTGTGACGGGAAAAATAAAAAGTTGGGATGCCGTGCATCGCTTTTATCAACAACAGGGAAAAGACTACGGCAGGCAAAAGTTAAAACATGCGATGGCGGCTCTCTGCGAACAATCGGGAACCAAAAGACTTACGCCGAAGAGTTTGAAATTATTTTTAAAACAATATATCGCCGTCAAGGAATGGATGGCAAAAGGAATTTACGAATCGAGAGCGAAGGACTACGCCAATCCTTTTCGCCGCATGGCATACGAAACAGAAGAGGAGATGGAGGCCGTAGTCGGGGCGTTGCGCGAGAACGCTTTCATCCTTCAGCAAAAGAACGAATTAAAAACAGCAAAAGAGCTGGTGCGGAAAATCACAAAAGAACTAATAGCTAATAGCTAATGGTTAATGGTTAATGGTTAATGCCTCTTCGCGGAGGCCGGACGTTCCCTGCGACGCCGCGGGGGATGAATGTGGGTTTGCAGGTTTTGTCATTAGCCATTAGCTCCGAGGTAGTTCCCGCAGGACGGAAAAAATATTCGTTCTTAAGATTTGGAATAACGTCCGTTTTTGCTTACCTTTCGTAATTATAAGGAACAATTTTAAATAACACGACCATGAAAACGAAATTGATTGCTCTTCTTGCAGGTTTAATTCCGATGATTGCCTTGGCGCAACAGTTGGAGGACGATGATATGTATTTTAATGCCGCCGACAGAAAAGCGCTGGCCGCGTTGAAGCCGTCTCCCAAATTCTACGGAAGCGACCTGAAAGACGCCGACGATGAACTCAATCCCACAGACAGCTATTCGGGACGAGGCCAAAATCCTCAAGCCAATGCGAAAGGCAAGCAAGACGCCTATTTCACCCCAGACTATACTCCTAAAGGCGTAAACCAAAATAATCAGAATAACAGTCGGAACAGCAATGCCTACAATTATAACAATTACAACTCTTGCGGCAACCACTTCGGTTCTCCTTATTATAACAACGGCTTTAGTTCGTACAGCAGTTTCGGAATGGGCGTAGGGATGAGTCCCTGGAACAGCTACTACAGCCCTTATGGAATGGGGTATTATAGCCCATATGCCTACAATTCGTATTACGGAAGCCCCTACGGCAACTCTCTCTACTATAGTCCTTACTACTCCAATCCAAGCGCTTACTACAATCGCTATTATTCGCAGTCTTCGCAAGACAGGAAGCCCAAATTTGATTATGACAATCCGCCGACAGGAGTTACCCGCCAACGCGTAGTAAATACAAATAGCGACAGGGCAAGCAGCAACAGGGCAACCAATACAACAGATAATGTTCCGCCTCGCCAAAGAGAATACAACGGAGATCAAAACAATAATTGGAGTCAACCGTCGCCGCAATCGGGTTGGGGGCGTTCTAGCGGCGGTTTTGGCGGAGGAGGCGGTCTTGGAGGCGGAGGAGGCAGCGCCGGGCGCGGAGGGAGATAGTTGTCAAACCGCAAAAGCACAAACTACAATATGCGTTTAAAATTTCTATGGTTTTCCATAGCAGTGTTTTTTTCTGTCAATTTCAGTCACGCGCAAACGGATGATGCTGAAAGAGCCCTTTTATTCAGCCGAACATCCCCTGGCGGAAGCGCCCGAATCCAAGGAATGGGCGGCGCACAAACGGCGCTCGGCGGAGACATTAGCTCGGCTTACTCAAATCCCGCGGGACTGGGAATGTATAATCGTTCCGAAATAATAGCAAGCATCGGCATTCAGCATACGACAATAGACAGCAAGTATTTCGGCAACTCCTCTTCATCGGGGAGGGCCAATTTTAACCTGCCGGCCCTGGGAGCCGTGTTTTGCTCTCACGAACGAAATAACGAGGGTTTCATTGGCGGGACATTCAGCATCTCCTATAATAGGGTGAATAGTTTTAGTCAAGAAATGCAATACCAAGGGACTAATCCGAACAACTCCTATATTGATCGCTTGTTGGGCACGGCATGGTGTAAGACGCCCGCCAAGCTTCGAAACAGTAATACGCTGGCGGGGTTAGCCCTGATGAATTACCTGATAACCGATTCCACAAAAGCAACTCCGCCGGGAAAGAGAGAGACCGAGTATTATTCGGTGTTGGGCACAGACCCACGAAACCCTAAAGATACTCGCAACGAATTGCAACAAGAGGATAGAATTCAAAAAGGAAATCAAGGTCAACTTAACGCCGCATACGGCGCTAACTTCAACGACAAAATATTTATTGGAGCAGGGATAGGAATTGCTCTTTTAAACTACAGTAATACGAGCGCTTACGCTGAATCGAACTTTAGTTTTGCCTTAGAGTCGGGCAAAAACCCGGTGGACTTTTTTACCGTAGATCAGACCCTAATCCTAAACGGCGTGGGCGTCAATGCCACGTTGGGAATAATAGCGAAGCCAATCCATGCGGTTCAGGTTGGATTGTCATATGCCACGCCCACTGCTTATTCAATTAATGAAATAGCGGAAGCGGGCATGAATGTCGAATTTAATAAAAACGGAAGCAAGACGTTTTTGAATGCGAATGTAGCTCAAGCAAATTCTACTTATTCGCTCAAAACGCCCTCGCGTCTGAATGCAGGCGTTACATTTTTTGTAAAGAAGGCGGGGCTTGTCACGGCCGATGTTCAGATGGTGAATTATGCCGGGGCGCAATTTGACGCGGCTGATAGCGGAATTGACTTTTCGGGCGCCAATTCTTTTTTAAGAGGCAGCTTAAAACGCGTATTTAATTATAGAATGGGAGGAGAATACCGACTTCGTAATTATCGCCTCCGAGCGGGCTATGGCATGGCGCCGGATTCTTTCAAGGACGCCTCCTTTGACATAAGCCGAACCGTTTCCTCCTACTCGCTTGGCGTGGGGTATCGCACCCCTAAGGTTATTTTTGACGCCGCGGCTATCTTTTCCGTCAATAGCTTTGCCTATTCTCCCTATCCTTTATCCAGAGAGTGTGTTGACGACAATGGAAAAGTCGGAGTGTCGACTTACCTCGTAAATGAAAGACTCGCGCCCTACACGAATTCAAAAAGCCAAAACGTTTCGGTGGTGATTAGCGCCACATTTCCGTTCTCCAGGCTGTAGGATTCTTCTGTCAGAAGCGAGGGGCTATAACTTTTCGTTTAATAACTCCAGAATTTCGTCGGCCCCCTTCGCCTTCACCGCAAACTGCGCTTGTTGATAGAAAGGGAGGCGTTGTTGCAAAAGGCCTTGGAGGCGTTGCTCCAACTCTTCCCCGCGCAAGTCTTTCAAGAGCGGTCTTCTGCGAATGCCTTTTTTGCTGAGCAGTTTGGCGATTTTTTTCGGCGAGCGATTGAGGAAAATAGTAATGCCGACGTCGTTCATTTTTTTCATATTGTCGAAAAAGCAGGGAGTGCCGCCGCCCGTCGCCAAGATGCCCTGACAGGAATTTCCGCACCAATCGGCAAGCGCCTGCGCCTCGATTTTCCGAAAAGCGTCTTCCCCGTTTTTTTCAAAATAATCGGAAATGCTTTCCCCGATTTGTTCGACGATTTTGGCGTCTAAATCAAAAAAAGGAATATCTAATTTCCAAGCTAAGTCTTTTCCGATAGTGGACTTTCCCGACCCCGGCAATCCGATGAGAAATAACTTCATGACGCCGCATTTTAAGGCTTTTCCGCCAACGCCAACACTTCATTTATTGCAGGCGTATCGTTGTCATGCCAATTAGCCAACACGGTTCCGTCTTTCCAAAGAGCAATGCCCGGGTTGGAACGGAGGATTGTTTTCAACACGGTTTTATCGCAAAAATTGTAAGGCGCGGGAAGCTGTTGTTCATGGCGAAAGGCTTCGACTTCGGCGGCAGAGGAGGCCGTGAGAATCATCTGTTCAATATTTTTATGGGCTTCCGCCGATTTTATGAGATTGCGGATTTTATCCATATTGCTTTTCGAAGCCAAGCCGACGTCATATACAATAATAAAAAGTTTAGTGCCCGTAAACATCTGTTCCGTAATATCGGCGCCTTGCGGATCGACTACGGCAAAGTCGGTGATGGGGGGCTTCATTGCCGCTTCGTTGGTGACGCGCGAGGAGAGATATTTATAGCCTTCTTCGGACGGCAAAAATTTTGCGGAAGAAACTTTTTTTCCGTCCTTTTCAAAAAGATATTCCACTTTCGGCATTTCTCGGGGTATCATTTGCTCGGGAATGTGATTGCCTGTTTTATAAGGGCGAAAATCAATGTAAGGCAAGTGTCGTATGGCGTGGACGCCCAGCGTCAAACAAAGCGCCGCCGCGCAAGCGACTAACGCCGTGCCCGCGGAATCTTTCATCGCCGCGGCATATGTTTTTCGATACCAAAAGAGATGAAGAATTAACACGTCCAATACAATGTCCTTAAAAAATGAAGTCCACGGCGTGAGCTTCACGAAGTCGCCGAAACATCCGCAGTCGGTCACCTTGTTGAAATAGGCGGAATAGAAAGTGAGGAAGGTGAAGAATAACATCATGAGCAGCGCAATCCATGCGGTGAGGTTCATTCGCCAAAAAAGCAGAATGGCAATGCCTAAAACAATTTCAAGAACGATCATAAAGAAGCCAATCTCAAGCGCCCACGGAAAGAAATGGTGGAAGAAGGCGCCAAAATCGGCGGCAAACACTTCAAAGTATTCTTCCATTTTAATTTGCGTGCCTATGGGGTCGTTCAGTTTTACCAGCCCGGAGAAGATGAGAAGTCCGCCTACAAAATAGCGGCAAAATAAATCAATGTACTTTTTCATAATAGTGGTTTTTGAGAGATATTTTTTTTACAAATTTACAATTGATTTTCTTTCAATTTAATTAAGCAAAAAACAGAATAGTTAATAATGTCTTGGTAGTTGGCCGTAACGCCTTCGCTGGCCAAGGTCACGCCCTGATTGTCTTCAATTTGCTTCACGCGCAGGAGCTTCATCAAAATGATGTCGGTCATGGAACTTACGCGCATTTTGCGCCAAGCCTCGCCGTAGTCGTGGTTTTTGTTTTGCAGCAACGCTTTGGCACGGTCTGCCGCTTCGTCGTAGAGCGGTTCCAAGGCTTCATAAGACCATTCTTTCGGGTCGTCGTCGAGTTTGGTTTGTATCAAGGCGATGATGCAATAGTTGATGATGCCGATAAATTCATCGGAAATGCCGTCGCTCACTTTTTGCATTTGTTTTTCCTGAATGGTGCGGATGCGTTGGGCTTTGATAAAAATTTGGTCAGTAACGGAGGGCAGACGAAGAATGCGCCACGAGGCGCCGTAGTCCTTCGTTTTGTGGGCAAATAATTTCTTGCACATTGCTATTGCCTCCGTATATTCGCGGGTTGTTTGATCGGTCATAATTCAATATGCAAAGTAAACCAATTTCATTGTATAAAACACTGCGTCTGGGCAAAATAGTACTGGTGATTGATCGCCCGCTGGTGATGGGCATTCTCAACATCACGCCCGACAGCTTCTACGACGGAAGCCGCGCCATGAGCGAGAAGCGATGGCTGGCGCAGGCCGAAAATATGCTGAAGGAGGGGGCAACCTTCATAGACGTAGGCGGTTGCTCCACTCGTCCGGGCGCCGCGGAAGCGCCCGAAGAGCAAGAGATGAGTCGCGTGATTCCGGCCATTCAGTCGTTGAAAAAAAATTTCCCCGACGCGCATTTGTCGGTGGACACCTTCCGAAGCCAGGTGGCGCAAGCCGCCGTCGAGGAAGGAGCGGAAATGATAAATGACGTTTCGGGCGGAAATGAAAGCATGATTGAAACGGCGGCAAAACATAAAATTCCTTACGTGTGCACGCACAGCCGAGGAAATCCGCAAACCATGAGTTCTTTGACCGATTATGAAGACGTAACGGAAGAAGTGATGAATTTTTTTTGCCAAAAAATTTCTTGGCTTCGGGAGCGCGGCGTGACAGACGCGGTGATTGACCCCGGTTTCGGATTCGCCAAAACAACAGAACAGAATTTTTTGTTGTTGCAAAATTTAGAGCGCTTTCAACTTTTCGGTTGTCCTGTGATGGCGGGCATTTCGCGCAAGTCCATGATTTGGAAAACGTTGCAACAGGAACCTGCATATTCCTTATTTTGAAGCAATATGTTTTTTGATTGAGATATTTGACTCGGCGGCAACGCATAGAACCAATGATTCAAATCCAATTTGAATACATAGGTCTCGTCGTCGTCCAAGCTCTCGATATAGCAGGCCTTAAACTTATCCCGTACAGAGGGGGTCATGATATTGTCGGAGGGGGCAGGCAAATTGGCGGGGTCTTTAAGCGTTATATACAGCCCGCGGCGCGTGCCCTGCTTGTTCAGAATATCATATCGTTTCCATCTCCGCAGGTCGTCGAAGCGCTTGTTTTCAAAGGCGAACTCTGCTTGGCGTTCCGCGATGAGGGCTTCTCTGATTTCCTCTTGGGAGTCGGCCGTAATGCCGTAATTGCCGGCGCCCGACGCAATGCCCGCTCTTTTGCGGATTTCTTTTATGCGGTCGATAGCCTCGCTTTTATGTCCGATTTCGTTGGCACATTCGGCATAGTTCATTTTCACTTCGGCAAAACGAATTTCAATCCAGTCGGTTTGTCCGCGGGCTGCCAATGAGCGGTCAAGCGAGGTATCCACTCCTTTGAGCTGGAAGAACCCGGTGAGTCCCGGGTCATGGAACAGTCCCGCGTTTATTGCGTACAGGATATTGAGGAAAGTCTTGGTTTTGACGTCGTATTTCCAAACATTCCAAAGACTGTATCCTTTTATATAGCTTGGCGGAAATTCGTCGGGGCTGGGATAAGGCGTTCCGCCAAAATATACGGTGGCATAAAAACGGTCGTCTCTGTTGGCATAAAAATCGTTCATGAATTGAGTATTGTAGTCGGCGTCGTTTGCCAGTCGGGCTTTATCGAATTGCATGGGCGAGCCGTCCTTTTTGGGGAAGGACATTAACAGGGAAAACGACGGCTGATTAATATTCAACCCCGTTAAAGTCAGAGGTTGCGGGCGAACAAGGGAGAAGTTAATGGTATGATTAGGATAAGAATATTGGTTAACCATAATCACCTCCGCATTGCGTTCCTTAGTCCATAGTTCCTGAAATTTGGGATGCAATCCGTTTCCCGCCGCTATGCCTGCGTCGTGCGCGGCTTTATTGGCGTCGTATGCCGCCAGCCATCGGTCTGCCGCGCGGTCGGGATTAAACAAAGGACTTGCGTATGTCATTAATATCCTTCCTTTTACGGCCATGGCGGCTATTTTTGTAATGCGTCCGTAATCGGCCGCTTCGTGGGCGTAAACGGCGGGCAACAGTGAAATGGCGCGGTCTAAATCTTTCGTCATTTGCGCCACGCACTCGGAAGTTTTATTGCGCGGAACAAACAAAGAATTTATTTCCTCTGCATTTTGCGGTTTCAGAATCAGAGGCACGCCTCCCACTTGTTTCACCATTTTCCAATAAGCCCAAGCACGCCAAAACAACGCTTCTCCCGTATATTGTTTTTTTAAAGCGTCTGAAAGAACGGAAGGCGGAAGCGTTTCGAGTTTGTCCAGAAAGAAATTGATTTTTTCGATGCCGCCATAGTCCAGACTTGAGTTAGTTCTCGTGTCGCTGACAATCCCGAGCTGATATTCGCTAAGGTTTTTTTTGCGGTCGACGGCTTCGTCGCTAATTCCGCCGTTAAATACCCACGTCGGCGTCAGTACGGAATAAATATCGCTCAAGAAAGCCTTTATCATCATCGGATCGGTCCAGACCAATTCGGGGGCAATCGCCCTTCTTCCGGGCACATCCAGCGCATCCTTGCAAGAGAGAAGCAACCCCATCAAACCAAGAGCCGCCGCCGCCCGATATTTTGATAACTTATTATATGGTTTCATTTTCTTCGGTATTTAAAAAATAATCAGAGAGAGATATTAATGCCAAAACTGAAATTCCTAATCACCGGATAAGAGAATCCGTTGCTCAATTCAGGATCGTAGTACAGGTCATTAAATTCGCTGATTATAAACAGATTGCTTCCGCTGAAATAAATCTTGAATCCGCTTATTCCCGTTTTTTTGAGCGCGCTTTCAGGAATATTGTAACCCATGTTGAGCAGCCTCAAGCGCAAAAACCCCGCGTCTTTTATCCAGAAAGAGCTTCCGTCCCTGTTCACCGAATTTAACGGGTCGCCGTTGCGATAGCGCTTGGGCCACGCCGCATTCGGATTTTCGGGAGTCCATGAATCTCCGTACATTTTTTGCCATATCCGTCTGCTTTCGTTGCCGCCTGCCAAGCCGTTCATGTACTTCTTCATATATGTTTTTCCTGCAAATCCGACGTCTATCGTGAAGCCTTTCCAAGCGCCCCCGAAATTGAGTCCCAAATGGATCGGGTTGTTGTTTTCATAAAGGGTCTTCTTATCCCAATCGTTGATTATGCCGTCTGGCGCTCCTTGAGGGCCGCTTATATCTTCATAGGTTAATTGGCCTAATTCGGGCGCGTGTCCATAATAGGCATAGAGGGGATTGGCCTTCTTAAAGGCGTCCAAATCCGCGGGGGTGCGAATCATGCCTGTAACCGCGCGGTCTGCTATGCGGGTTAGCGATTTGCCGAGGCGGTCCTCGTACGGATAGGTTACGTTTTGATCCTTGATAATAGTCACGGGCGCTCCGTAGTTCATATTTACTTTGGCATAATAAGCAAAGGCGCCGACGCGGTAGTCGCCACCGAGCGAAAAGTCGGCTCCCTTGGCGCGAATTTCGCCATAGTTGACGTTGGGCAACGCGCGCGGAAATGTGGGGGAAACACGGGCAATCCTTTGGCCCAAAATATCATACGTTTTTGAATAATAATATTCTGCGGAAGCATTGAAATGTTCCCAAAAGTTAATGTCAAATGCGACGTTGCAATTCAGCGTTTTTTCCCAAGTTACATTCGGATTGGGGATGCCGCCGTAGGTAATGCCCACATCGGGAGTCCCGTCGGTTCCAAAAAAAGCCGCGCCTGTTTGACGATAGTTGCGTTGCCACTGCCAATTTGCGGCCTGGGCAAGCAATACGTTTGAAAAGCCTGCTTGACGGTTATCGGGCGACGGCCAATTGCCTATATTATCCGAGCTGGTAAGACCCGCAGAGACGCGAAATTTCAAAAAGTCTATAGCCTTCGCGTGCTTGAAAAAATTCTCCCGCGAGATAATCCATCCGGCCGAAGCCGAAGGGAAAAGTCCCCAACGCTTATCGGGCGGAAATTTAGGAGAGGCGTCATAGCGGAAGGCAACGCCCGCAATATATTTTTTGCCGTACTCATAAAACACCTGCCCCACCCACGATTTTCTTCCATAAGTATCTGACCTGTTTCCATTTACCCAACTATTGATTCGGTCGCTGCTGGCAGCCCACCACTCATCGACGGTATAAACAGGGAAGGTTTCCCGTCCGCCCGAAATGCCTCCCGAATTTGCGCCGGCTTGTTCATACACCATCCATCCGTTTATGTGATGCGCGGCAAAAGTACGCTCATAGTTCAGTTGAAAATCGACCTGATAATCGTGGTTCCAATTATAATCTTCCTCGATATTGTCTTTGGCAATTTGGGCAGATCTTCTGAACGCCAAAAAATCGGCGTCCTTGGTGCTTATTTGATACGCGCCGTTTGTCTTCATCCCCCACATATCATATTTCTTGAGGAACTTCTTTGTGCGCTCGTAGCCGTAGGACTTATTATATTGCAACGAAGCGCAGAGTCCGGGGACAGCCGGGATTTTATAAACGGCTTTGGCATTAATAACGGGTTTTATGTCATTGCCTGTTTGATACCCGCCGTCTCCCCTTATTTCTGCCCCCAAATTGCCGTTATCCCCGGAGTCAATCGGGCGTCCCGCCTCGGTAAATACGGGTTGGAAAGGCGGGCTTGTCAGCGTCTTGATGTAAAGCGTCTGCGGATCGCCCAGCGCGACAGGAGGGATGCGGCTCACGTTATTATTCATGCTCAAGCCGACAAACAGGTTTAAATTCTTGGCAATGTCTGTGGTAATGTTGGCGCGGATATTATATTTTTCATACGTGTTGTTTTTTAGAAATCCGCTTTGTTTGACATAGGAGCCGCTCAAGAAATAAGTTACTTTATCGCCCCCTCCGCTCGCGCTCAAATTATGCGCGTGGGTGAAGGGAGACGACCAAACCGCCTCCAATTGATTGTAGCCCCATCCGTTGTTTATGTTTTTGAGATAAGCCAAATCATCCGACGTATAGGCCTTGTCAAGCGAAGGATAGAGGCGATTGTAAATGGCGCCCAATTCAAGTGCGCTGGTCAGGGCTGCGTTCTTTCCTCTTGCCTCGGCGCCGGAGCTGAACGAATAGCTGATATTGGGTTTGCCGTTTTTGCTTCCCCGTCTTGTGGTCGCCACAATGACCCCGCCGGCAGCCCTGGCCCCGTAAGCGGCGGCTGAGGCGGCGTCTTTTAATACCGATATATTATCAATGTCATTTGGACTAAGATTATTAAAATCCTCTGCGCTGCTTAACTTTCCGTCGATTACAAACAAGGCTTCCTGACCGTTCCAGGAAGAGCTTGTGCGGACGTAAATCAAAGGTCTTGCGCCCGGTATGCCGTTAGGGGTATCGGCCATTACGCCCGCCATTTGTCCGGCCAAGAGGTTGCCCAACGACGTAGTCGGCGTATTCCGTCGCGCCTCGTCCATTTTCATGGAGACCACGGAACCCGAAAGCAAATTTCTCGCCTGTGCGCCATACCCCAACACGACCACCTCTTCTAATTGCTTTTGGTCAGCCTTCAGTTGAAGGTCGAGCACGGTTCGCTTCCCAACCGTCGCTTCCTGCGTCGCATACCCAATGAAGGAAAACGCCAACACAGTCTCGGCGTCTTCTATCATCAAAGAATAGTTGCCGCGTTCATCGGTACTCGCTCCTTGCGAAGCGCCTTTCACCGCCACATTCACGCCGGGGAGAATCTCCCCGGTCTCTGCATCGGTTACCGTTCCCGAAACTTTTATGGCTTGTCTTCTGTCCGCCGCGGGCTTGGCCAAAAACGCAGACCTTCTCACCGATATCATAGCGCCCTCTGCAAGAAATGACACATGAGCCTGTTCGGACAGCATTTGAAGAACCGCCGTAAGCGGCCGATCTTTCACTTGAATGGAAATGCCCTTTATGGCATCCACCTCCTCGCCAAACGAAAAATTATATTTCGTTTGGGCTTGAATGGCGAGCAACACTTTCTTTAAAGATTCATTCTTGAAGCGTAAGGTTACCAAAGCATCCATCGGATCGTCGGGGGGACCGGCCCACGCCTTGGAAAACAAGAAAACAAACAGGACAACCGACTTTATGTTTTTCACAATAAAATTAGGCACCCCCCTGAAATTACGAATTTTTATATACATTTTTTCTGTTATAAAATAATATGGACGACGGCAAAGAGGGGGTGTGCGCCGGGTCCGCTTGTTTACAAGGCAAATTTGAAGCAGGAAAATAAATAATGCAGTCGCTTTAACAAGTCATGGGCAAACATGCAGGGGACTAAAACGGACGAAGACATGAAAAACTCATAAAATTTTCTTTTGTGCAGGCCGGAAGACGAAAAGATTAAACGAAACATAGTTATTGATTAAAGTTCTTTATGTTTGCGGTTAAGTTTTCACGGCGTCGGTTCGGCATTATTTTGAAATGACAACGCCCTCCCCTTCTATCTTATACTTCAAACCTACGGACTCCGTCAGGGCGCTCAACACCGCATATAATTTTTCTCTTTGATTAATGCGAATCGTGACTCTTCGCCGATGCAGTTGTTTATCAGGGATTTGTATATCCACGCCGTACCAGCGTTTGATGGCGGCGGTCACCTCTGTCAGAGGCGCTTGTTGAAACTGAAAAACTTTTTCGCGCCAAGCCATGCTGATGGCCAAATCGGCTTTATACTTCTTAGTCTCTCCCGATTTGTCAATATGTATTTCTTCCCCGGGGGCCATGTTCACTTCGCGCTCTTTGTGTTTCACGTTTACAATTCCGACCAGCAGCGTCACATACCTGTCAGTCTCATGGCTAAAACTTTTTACGTTGAATGTGGTGCCGAGCACTTTCACTTCCGACTTGTCAAAATGAACGAAGAAGGGGCGGGCGCTTTCTTTCTTCACTTCAAAATAAGCCTCGCCGTCTAAAAATACTTCTCTCTTGTCTGCGCCGAAATGCTTGGGATACTTGAGCTGACTATGACGGTTCAGCCACACCGCGCTGCCGTCCTCCAGCGATACCTTGATTGGGTCGGCCTCTTTGGCGGTCGCGTATGCGTACTCAACCTCCTGCCCGTATTTAAAATAGTACCACGACAGCGAACCGAGCAAAAGCAACACCGCGGCAGCCGCTTTTAAGAAGGAATACACGGTAAACGAATGGGTGTGGCGTGCGAATTTCTTCTCAATATTTTTATACATCTCGTCGGCGGACGCCAAAACATGAGTCGAGTCTTCTTCTTCCAATTTTAAGGCTTGCACGTGCTTTTCAAATGCCTCCGGCGCCATCTCGCGAATATGATTTAACTCCTCCGCGGAGCATTTGCCCATAATAAATTTTTGAACCATATATTTTTCGACGTCTTCCATCTTGGCTTTAATTTAATTATCCGCAAGGGTATCTATCAGGCACGATGCAAAAATAGGCATAAAAAAAACTTGACCCGCAAAGCACAAAAAACAAAACTTGCCGAATCGTTTGAAACAATTCAGCAAGTAATGCGGGGTTAAGCTAGCCGAGGGGCTTTTGGGAATAACGGGAAATATTTTTCGGGCTAGTCGGAAACGCGAGAACACGGCGGGGAATTGGGTACGCCTTTTCGGCATGGCAAGATGACTTACTTTTCATCCTCTTTTATTTTAATTTTTAACTTTAAAGGCGCATCAAAATCATTTTCGATTTTTGCGGCGCTCTTTTATTCACTCCGCAAAGATACTTTTTCCGCCGAAATTTCCAACACTTTTGGACAATAATGGGCAATGGTTAATGATTAATGGGGTGCCATGGTGTCCGCGAAGAGGCTTTAATCATTAATCCCAAATTTTTCAGAAATTAGGTAACATTTTTTCGGATTGCCTTATAGCCTAAGCATAGACGGGGAAACGGACGCGGGAAACGGGCGGCGGGAAACGGACGCGGGAATGGACGCGGGAAACAGACGCGGGAAACGGACACGGGAAACGGACACGGGAAACGGACGGGGAATGGACGGGGGGCGGACGCGGGAAACAGACGCGGGAAACGGACACGGGAAACAGACGCGGGAAACAGACACGGGAAACGGACGCGGGAAACGGACACGGGAAACGGGCGCGGGAAACGGACGGGGAATGGACGGGGGGCGGACGGGGGAAACAGACGCGGGAAACAGACGCGGGAAACAGACGCGGGAAACGGACACGGGAAACGGACACGGGAAACGGACGCGGGAAACGGACGCGGGAAACGGACACGGGAATGGACGGGGGCAACGGACACGGGAATGGACGGGGCATAGATAGAGTATGGGGAGAGTATTAAATTCAACATTATGTTAAATAGCCCCCTGGTATGCCCATCCTCCGCGAAGAGGCATTAACCATTAACCATTGTATCGCCCCCCCTTGAAGAACGCCCCCTTAACAGCCCGCAAGAGCGCCGCCTCGCCGAGTGCAAGGTGTCTGCCAAAATGAGGTTGGAAAAATTAGGCCTGCCTATTGCCTAAACCCCAAAAGTTTCGGGTTAATGACTCCCATTCTGCCTCTTCGCGTAAGCCTCGAAGGCGGCGCGGGTTAGGGATTGGAGCGGAAATCCTTTTTTGTCTCAAAAAAGAT
>Ga0081606_1000243_pt1 | contig 26422 bp, 21 predicted proteins | sample EareggfetidaYelm_FD_71127 | JGI IMG/M metagenome (GOLD analysis project Ga0081606, IMG submission 71127) | Earthworm egg capsule microbial community from the University of Washington, USA - E. fetida Yelm (SPADES assembly) (version 2) | ecosystem: Host-associated > Annelida > Reproductive system... | reverse complement strand
GTTGCATGTTGTCGGTTTTTTCTGGGGGGATGTCTCGCTCTCGAACACACTCTTTCGACGGGATGCCGGGGCGTTCGCCGCCTACCTGGTGGACGCCGAAACCGGCAAGTATTACGAATCCGGACTCTCTGACGGACAACGCGAACACGACCTTGAAATCGCCCGGGTCAATATCGCTGGTGAACTCTTTGACCTGGAAGCAGGTGGGCGGATCTCGGAGGAGCTCGACCCCGTGGCTGTCTCGGAGGGAATCCTCTCGGCCTATCGAAAATTGTGGCGAGAGCTGACCGGTTCAGAGTCGTTTGCGGCCGCAGAACGGTGGCGAATCAGCGAGCGCGTCAACCGTCTCAACGACCTCGGATTTGACATTGAAGAGCTCGCGATTGTCACCGATGACAGCGGTTCAACCGTGCGTATTCAGCCAAAGGTGGTGGATGCCGGTCATCATCAGCGCCGACTCATCCGGCTCACTGGCCTTGATACCGGCGAAAACCAAGCTCGCCGACTGCTCAACGACCTCGACTCGTACCGGGCAAGCTACGGCTCAGCCAGCCTGAATGAGGAGATGGCCGCGCACGAGTGGCTGATGCGGGTGTTTGAACCGGTGGTGCGTGCCATCCCGGCTGATCTTCGCGGCAAACTGGAACCGGCCGAAGTGTTCCACCAGCTGCTCGAGCATCGATGGTATTTGGCACAGAAGGCGGGCCAGGACATTCCGCTCTCGGAGGCCGTAAGTTCCTACATTGACGAAGTTCTTCGCCACCGGCGCGATGAGGCCACTATTCTGTCGCCACACACGGGCACTGCCACCGCCGCACTGGAAGCCGTGCCACCCGATACCGCCGCGATCTCAACGAGCGATCCCGGAGAGAACGAAGCAGACTGGCGAGCTCACGTCTGACACCGGTCCGCCCATTCTGCTGTCCACGACACGGGAACAGGATACGGAATCATCGAACGCGACTCGGGCATCAACTCTGCTGTCCACGACACGGGAACAGGATGCTCCCGCGATTGTCCGCGCTGACGCTATCCAGCCCAGACCGTACGTCACAAGACGCGACACACCGAAGAACGTGACGCGCACGAGGCCCGATTGAGTTCCTCAGTGCGCACTGTCCGCTGACGCGTACCGCCCTTCGCTGGCGCGCGCTGTCTCCCGCCGGCGCGCACCACCCACGTTCGGGGCGTGTTTACCCGCACCCCTGGACCACTGTTCCCTGCCCGTCCCTACCGTCCGCCCGAGCTGTCCCCGTGTTGGTTCCGGGCTATTCACGCTTCTATCCGAGAAGAAATTTTGAAGATTCGAACTGATAATAGGAAAGTTTGAACGGATAACAATAGAGTAGACGGGGGGCACCTGTCCCACGCGACGACCAAGAGCACGAGGACACGAGCCCACGATGAGTAAAAAGATGCTCCGAAGCGAGAAACTGCGACCAGCTCTAGTCGATCCGGTCGACATCACTGCAGCCACCAAGCGTGGCAGAGTGACCGTCGTCGGTGAGGAAAACCGGGGAGACAGACGAAAACGTTGCGCGCACATCGCACGCAGAGTGTTGGAGGCGCGAGCTACTTTCCGACTTTACGCGGGTGCACACACCGTGTTTCGTGCGGGTGCACACACCGTGTTTCGTGCGGGTGCACACACCGTGCGCGGGGTGTTGGTATGAACGCAGAACGCCTCGTCCGGTTCGTCACCTTTCACTTTGCAACGAGGGTCCTCCGGAAACACATCGGCACGATCGAGGGGCTTGAGCACATCCCGGCGGAGGGATCTTTTGTCCTGGTTCCCAACCACTCCAGCTATTTCGACCATTTTACGGTCGGGGCACTGATTGAGGCAGCACGCGGAACACCCACCTGGTTCTTAACCAAGCGGGAGAGCTTCGAGAAGCCACTGCCACGGCTGTGGGCGCAGGCATGGTATGCCATCCCCGTTGACCGTGACGCACCATCCCCGGGCACTATCCGCGAGGTTCAGCGGATACTCGCCTCCGGTGATGTGCTCTGTGTCTATCCGGAAGGAACTCGCGGCCCCGGGGATGTACTGCTTCCGTTCAGGCACGGTGCCTTCCGTTTCGCCCTCACAGAGGATGTCCCACTCATCCCACTCGGAATGGTTGGAACCAATTCGGTGCTACCCAGAGGCGATACGCGGTTTAAACCGGGCAAAGTGCATCTGGTCGTCGGTGCTCCCCTTGAGGTTCCGCTGACCGGAACCAAACAGCAAAAGGCGGAAATTCTCGCCCTCCGTGCTCGACCGTTGATCGAAAGCCTCATCGCGCGGGCAAAACAGAACGCTGCGAACACTGACCATGAACACCTCGCACGCAAGAACGCGGCCGTGCTTGACGCCCGCATCACTGGCTCACTATCCGAAACATCCACACTGACACGAAAAACCGTGGCACGCTTCATGCGGTTGACCCGACTGCTACTGGTCACCGCCCCACAAGATCCCGATCTTCGCTCACAACAGATTCGACTGAGAGGGCTTGCCGCAATGAATGCTCCCGCGGCACTCCGGGCTGTCTTTGCACCGTCAATTCGACGAGACGCCGAGGCGATCCTCCGTCAGGCTCCGGGCCATCGTGATGCGAGTTACCTGCTCGGTCGTTGGCACCTGATGATTCCAAAGATACTGGGTGGCCGCCTGCAAGACTCGATCCGCTATTTCGAGGCGTCTGCTCTGGCATCTGAGCCGGGCGATACCCGCGCACTGACCGGATTGGCTGACGCGTATCTTGCGTGCGACGACCGCGAGAACGCAATCGCTGCACTCCAAGCTATTATCGCCGGAACGCCCCCGGAGCATCCTCGGTCGGAACCCCGCAGGAGAAAAGCTCAGCAGAAACTTACGAGCCTCACGTCCGTCACAGACAGTGGTTCCAGCCTAGATCAACGGCCAGGCCAATGACGGTTCATGAGCACGCAAGAGTGGACACCGTTGAGCACCTCGGGCCTGCATTTTTCCACGGTGACTGTTTCATTGTGTTCGACGATAACTCACGCCTTCGATGGAGGCGGCCTGACCGACGAGAGTGGCGTCTCACCGAGATATGGCCGACAGAGAAAGAGCGACTGGGGATGGCTCAGCACATCGCACAGGGCGGGAAACTTCTCATCGTCGTGCCCATTACGAGTACTACCTACAGCGCTTTTGTAGAGGAAGTACCAACACACTATTCGACGGTTATTACGGGTTCTGGCGAAGAGCTGGTGGATTTTAGACTTGAGTCGCTTGACTGGTTACCAACTCCCCTCCGCGAGCACGCCGAAAATGCCCGCGAACAGTTGAAGAAGCGATGGGGCAATGAACTGTGCCTACTCCGACCACCGGTGACAACCGCTAGGTTCAGTCACGAATACACGAATGTGGGTCTTGCCCTGCTGTGGCCAGATACTCCGCGGAGGCTGGTGGAACGTCATCTTGATGAACTCATCACGTCGGTATTTGACGTCCGGATAAGCCACCCGGTCAGCCATGAAAACCTTGCTCTGTCCACGAAAGAGTCGGGCACTCGAATCCGTCCCCCATTGCAATTGGCACAGTCCGAAACCACTCGGATGATGCCGGAGGGGGAATCTAATATGAATCCTGGGGTAACAATATGAAAATGATCACTGCAACAGCTCTTCGCGCTCCCCGAATTGTCTTGGGAATCTGGTTAGCGCTCGTGCTCGGTGCCGCGCTCTTCGCCGCCCAGCTTGACGCTGCTCTCTCCGGCGGCGGCTTCACCAATCCGCGAGCGGAGGCTCTGCTCACCCAGAAGGTTCTCGAACGGGCGTTTGGCGATGCTCCAAATCAGTTCGCCATAGTACTCGATTCCGAGACAAGTCTTCCGAAACATCTACTTGTGGACACCGAGACACTGCTAACGGATGCAGGCGCCTCCTCGATCATGACTCCGAAAACAAATCCGGGATGGCTCTCCGCCGAGGGAACCACTGCCCTGATTGTTGCTGGCTTTAGCGGCGATAATACAGCGGCGCAGAACCGCGTTCCAGACCTCCAGAAAAAGCTCAGCGCCCTCGTCGGCACCGGTGTTTCGGCATACGTCACCGGGCAAGCTGCCCTTGATTACCAGCTCAATATCCACTCAAAAGAAGACGCAACCCGCGCCGAAATGATCGTCTTCCCACTACTCATAGTTGTGCTATTTCTCGTTTTCCGTTCAGTCGTCGCAACGCTTCTTCCACTGATGATGGCCGGATCATCACTTGCCATCGCAAATGGAATTGGCTTCCTCACAACTCAGGTCACCGAGATTTCCAACCTCTACTCGAACATCGTGTCGATGATCGGACTTGCCGTTGCCGTGGACTATTCGCTTTTCATTATCAAGCGCTTCCGAGAAGAGTTGGACCAGGGCAAGGAGTCCCTCGCAGCGATCCGCGCAACTATGGCCACGGCAGGCCACTCAGTAATTTTCAGCGGCATCGCGGTTATTCTTGCCCTTGCCGCCCTGTTTGTTCCGAATGTTATGGTGTTCACCAGCATCGCCCTCGGTGGAATCATCGTGACTTTTGCCGCCCTTCTCATTAGCATGACGGTTCTCCCCGCTGCACTCCTTCTCCTTGGTCCCAATATTGATCGTGGAACTCTTCCCTGGTTGAGACGAAAGAACACTCACCTTGCTCCCCAGTCCCGACCTTTTACGCGGCATCCCGGCCTCGTGAGCGCAGTGGGAATTGCCCTCATGATTGCTGCGACGATCCCGATCCTTGGCCTCTCGCTACAATCACCGGTCGCGAGTGCGACTATTTTGCCCGGGAACGATCCCGCCCGCATCGGCCTGGAAACTATGACCAAGAAGATCGGTAGTGAGGGATTGTTCCCCATTCAGGTGGTTCTGACCGCGCCGCCCGGTGCTACCGTCAGTGATACGCTGCGGGCAGTGCAGCAGGCTACCGCGTTTGCCGACAACGAAGCGGGAGTGGCCAAAGTCACATCTGTCACAACGACAGGTGCTCCGAACGAACAGCTACATGCGGCGCTGTCTTCTGGAGCCATACCCCAGAGCCTGCGCCCACTGTGGGCGATTGACGGAGCGTCGGTGGTCACACGGCTTCTCATCGAAACATCCGATGGCCCAGACTCTGTGCGTGCCCATGAGCTGGTTGGCACCCTCCGAACCGCGCTACCGCCCACGCTGAACGGATCTGTAACCGTCGCTGTGACGGGAGCCACCGCCCAGGGTGCCGACTTTGATCAAACTCTTATCCGGTCAATTCCGCTCATCGCTGGCCTCGTGTTCCTGCTCACATTCCTCATGTTGATGGTCGCGTTTCGCTCGGCAATCTTGCCGCTTCTAGCCCTCTTCTTCAACACGCTTGTCGTCGGTGCCAGCCTGGGCCTTTTGACTCTGCTCCAAAAGACAATCAGCGACGTTCCGCTTAATTCGGTAACACCGGTCCTGCTCTTTGCCGTCATGTTCGGGCTGAGCATGGACTACATGGTCATTATCATTGCTCGCATCACCGAGGCCTACCGAGACGGCAAGGACTTCTATCACGCCATTCAAACCGGAACGGCACAAACACGGAACATGATCAACAGTGCGGCCCTCATCATGATCACCGTCTTCCTCGCCTTCATGACCGGGCAGATCAGCATTGTTCGCGAGATCGGAATCGGACTCGCGCTCGCTGTTGCCTTCGACGCACTGTTGATTCGGATGGTCATCATGCCTGCCGTTCTCCGTACCCTCGGGCCTCGGGTTTTCGGTCGCCGTTCTCCGCGTCCCCTACCGTCTCTCACTCCCCCTCAGGAGTGAGAGACCAGTCCCAATAGGGATGCCGCCGGGTACGCCGACCAGCACTCCCCCTCGGGAGTAAGAGGCGGGTTATCCTCGCTCCCAGACATTCACACTCCGCCACGAATAGTCCGCTGAACAGCGGAGACTCCTCGCTCACGCGGGGGAACGCGTGCCGCCGCAGTTGCGACAGGTGGGCACCGTGCAGACTCCTCGCTCACGCGGGGGAACGCGGTAACCGTGGGTTATTCCGGGTGCCGACAGATCGGAGGTTCCTCGCTCACGCGGGGGAACGCGACCGGTCGCACAGCTAGCTTTCTTGGAGCATCGCGCGCAGCTTCGTAATCTCGTACAGTGCGACCGAGGCAGCGATACCCGCGTTGAGCGACTCGGTCGCCGCCGAGATTGGAATACTCACGATCGCATCGCACCGCTCGGCGACCAGCCGCGACAGCCCCTTGCCCTCGCTACCGACGACGATGACGAGCGGTCGATCAGCCCACGATAGTCCCGGCAGCTGCACGTGACCACCACCATCAAGCCCGAGCACGAACACTCCTCGCTCCTTCAGAGCGGTGAGCGTCTGCGTCAGATTCCCCGCCATCGCCACCGGAACCCGCGCCGCAGCACCGGCTGAGGTCTTCCATGCGGCCGAGTTGACGCCCACTGAGCGACGCTGTGGAACAATAACCCCGTGCCCACCGAACGCTCCTGTCGAGCGCAGAATCGCACCCAGGTTCCGCGGGTCGGTGATGCCGTCGAGAGCGACAAACAACGGTACATCCCGACGAGCTCGCACTGTTTCGAGCAATTCCAACGGGTGCGCGTATGAATACGGTGGAACCTTCAACGCAAGTCCTTGGTGCACCCCTCCCTCACCGGCAAGCCGATCCAACTCGGGCCGCATGACTTCAAGAATTGGGATGCCGCGGTGCGTCGCCATCCTCAACGCCTCTTTCACACGGTCATCCATCTCAATCCGCGCCGCGAGATACAGCGTTGTCGCCGGAATGTGCGCACGCAGCGCCTCGACAACGGAGTTGCGACCGGTGACAATCTCGGTGTCATCATGTGCTGTGGCGCGGCGACCGCCGCCACCCGGTGCGCGTATGCCATCGGATCGTCGTCCTGCTGCCCCGCCCGCAGCCGCAGCATATCGCTCCTTCGCGGACTTCCGCTTACCGGCCGGATGCCACGCCCGATCTTCCGCCTTCGGAGTGGGCCCTTTACCCTCAAGCGCCTTCCGCCCGTGCCCCCCGGTGCCAACCTGATTCCCGTGTGCTGCTTTCCGCACGGCGCCCGCACGTGGTTTTCCTGCACCCTTCATGTGTCCAGACTCCAATGCGTCCCGGTGTTAGTGTCCTCGATGGTGATGCCGGCCGCCGCGAGAGTGTCGCGAATTCGATCCGCGGCAACAAAGTCCCGGCACTCCCGCGCACTCTGACGTTCGGTCAGGAGTCGCTCGACAAGAAATCCGAGTGCCGACGGGGTCTGTGCCGCAACGTTCCACTGTGGGGCCCGCGGATCCAGGCCGAGCACCCCCAGCATCTGCGTGACCTCAGTGTCGGCGTGCATCGCCGCAGCAAGGTCCGCGCTGTCGAGCGCCTGGTTTCCCCGCCGAACGGTTTCATGCAGCACGGCGAGAGCCTCTGGCATCCCGAAATCAGAGTCAAGTGCTGCGGCGAAAGCAGCAGGCACCGGCACGGGCGACACGGGTGCCGCGGACGGCACGGCTGTTGCGCTCGATAGAGGCGGTGCGGGTTCCGCGGGCGGTGTGGTTGGTGCGGCGGCTTCGTGAGGGGAGACCGCGGCTTTCATGCCTGTCACCCCGTCTGCGACGGCCACGGGGTGCGCGGGCAAACCGAGCGCTTCGCTTCGATGAGATTGTATGTCTGTCCCGGTCACGCTGCTCGTGGAACCGGCCTGCCGGGCCACTCGATCAAGGAAGGTTGAGAGGCGTTCCACCGCCGACGTCGCCTCTACCAGCGCGGCCGGGCTGTAGTCAAGCACTGATCGATAGTGCGCGGCTGCCAGGTAGTACCGCACTGCAAGCGGTGACGCAAGCCGGAACAGGTCGGCGACAAACACCGAGTTGCCCAGCGATTTCGACATCTTCTGCCCGCCAATGGTCACCAAACCGTTGTGCACCCAGTATCGGGCGTAGCCGTGTCCCGCGGCGTTGGACTGGGCGAGCTCGTTTTCGTGGTGCGGAAAGCGCAGGTCAAGCCCGCCGCCGTGCACATCAAACTCGGTACCAAGGTAGCGGCTCGCCATCGCCGAACACTCGAGGTGCCATCCCGGCCGTCCCGGTCCCCACGGAGAGGACCAGGTCGCAGACTCGGGTTCGTGCGCCTTCTGCCCCTTCCAGAGCGCAAAGTCACGCGGATCGCGCTTAGCGCGCGCCTCGGTGTCGGTCGCGGCCTCCATTTTGTCACGCGACTGTCGAGTAAACGACCCGTAATCGGCCCAGCTTGCGGTGTCAAAATAGACGTCTCCGGAGGCATCCGGGGCCACATACGCGTGACCGCGATCAATCAGCGTAGCGATGAGTTCGTGCATAGTCTGGATGCTGGCAGTGGCCCGCGGCTCGTAGCTGGGCGGCAATATTCCCAGTGAGGCATATGCCGCACTGAACTCAAGCTCGACGCGGTATGCACGCGCCCACCACTCTTCCGGCACCGGTGCCGTGTCATCGGCCGACGCCTGCAGGATTTTGTCGTCAATGTCGGTGACGTTTCGCACGAAAGTGACCTCATAGCCGCGATGGGTGAACCATCGCCGCATGATGTCGTAGACCAGTGCGCTGCGCAGATGTCCAATATGCGGACTCGACTGCACGGTTGGCCCACAGACATACATGCCCACTCGGCCCTCGTGCCGTGGTTCGAACGCGCGCATTTCCTGCGCTTTCGAATCGTAAAGGTGCACCCGCCCAGCCTAGCTGGACCGACAGACAACGGCTGTTGCGATGGCCGCGATACCCTCACCCCGGCCTGTGAAACCCAGGCCGTCGGTTGTTGTTGCCGAGATGTTCACGGGAGCACCAAGAATCGATGCGAGCAGTTCCTGGGCTTCCACCCGACGCGAGGCGACCTTCGGAAGATTACCGACCACCTGCACTGATACGTTCCCAATCCGATACCCGGCAGCACGCGTCCGTGCCACGGTCTCACGCAGGAAGTATTCTCCGGCTGCTCCGCGCAGCTGCGGCTCTGCTGTTCCAAAATTGCTGCCCAGATCCCCCAACCCGGATGCGGCCAATAGCGCGTCGCAGATCGCGTGCACCGCGACATCCCCGTCCGAATGGCCCGACAGTCCACGATGGCCTGGCCAGTGCAGCCCAGCGACCCACAGCGGAACATCTTCGGCCTCACCAGCAAACGCGTGACTGTCGACACCGGTACCAACCCGCGGCACAGACACACTTGAATCAGCACTCACAGTATTCAAAATACGACTGAAAGTGTCTGAATCAACATTCATAATATCTGAACCATCGCCCGCGGCATCCCACGTCATCGCTCGTCGGAGATCCGCCGGGGTCGTGATCTTGAACGCTGCCGGATCACCCGCAATGACATCAACCGGATGCCCCGCCGCAGCCATCACGGCCGCATCGTCGGTGTAGTCTTCGTGCGCCACCGCATACGCGGCAATAAGGTGATCGCGCGGGAAACCCTGCGGGGTTTGCACGGCAACGAGCTCCGATCGATCAACCGTTGCCACCACCGCGCGGTGGCCGTTGACGCGCTTGATGGTGTCCGCAACATCCAACGCGGGCACGATGCCGCGGCCACGCGCCCGCACTGCCGCAACAACCTCGTCAAACAGGTGTGTCGGAGCGAGTGGGCGGGCGGCATCGTGTACAAGCACCGTGCGCACCCCTGCTGACACCCGGTCAAGACCGCGAGCAACCGATCCCTGCCGAGTCGACGCACCAGCAGTCACCACGATCGAGGGTGTGGATGCCCCGGCCAGCACCTGTCGCGTGGCATCAATGTGTTCTGGCGCCACCACGACGATCACCTGCGGCTTGTGCCGCATCCCGAGCGCTGCGAGCACCGCGTGCTCGAGGAGGGTGCGCCCACTAAGCAACACAAAGGCTTTCGGTGTGGGGTGCCCCAGCCGCGTGCCACTCCCTGCCGCAACGATAACGACCGCGACATCCGGACTGCTCTCCATCATTCGAGCGTAGCGCCCGAGAACGCAACAACAACCGACACACTGACCGCACAAACTAGCGGCGACACCGCACCGCCCAAGCTACGACGCGAGAACCTCGTCGAGAACGTGAGAGGCTTTCTCCTCGTCGGTCTTCTCGGCGAGCGCGAGCTCAGAGATGAGGATCTGCCGTGCCTTGGCCAGCATGCGCTTTTCGCCCGCGGAGAGGCCGCGGTCTTGATCACGGCGCCAGAGGTCGCGCACGACCTCGGACACCTTGATGACATCACCCGATGCAAGCTTCTCAAGGTTCGCTTTGTAGCGCCGCGACCAGTTGGTCGGCTCCTCTGTGAACGGGGCACGAAGCACCTCAAACACACGGTCAAGGCCCTCACGACCAATGACATCGCGGACACCGACGAGGTCAATATTGTCGGCCGGAACCTCGATCACCAGATCGCCCTGCGTGACATTTAGTTTAAGGTAGAGCTTTTCTTCCCCCCTAATGGTTCTCTTCTTCACCTCAGTTATTGTTGCGGCTCCGTGGTGCGGGTACACAACCGTCTCGCCAACCTCAAACAGCATGAATTGTCATCCTTTCGGCATGTCCTATACTAGCACATCGGCGCCCCGTGCTATGCACACCCGTGTTCAAACCTGAGGTACACCGCTGTGATGTTGTGACACGTGTTCGAGGGAGAAACGCAACGCGTGGCGGTATCACATTCGCTGAGTCGAAGGTTGCGCTTCCACCTCGAGCACGGAACGCCGCCGAACCGCGCTGGCAAGACTTCGATGTCGACAGCGTTTCCACCTCGAGCACGGAACGCCGTCAGGCCAGAAACCGGCGTCCGAGACAGCGGGACGGAGTATCCGACCCGCTCGGCATACGGCCTCGCTGCAGCCGGCGTCCAAGACAGCGGGACGGAGTCGACGACGATGCTGCGACAGCGGGCCAACGCTCCTGGCCTACGCTAAGATCGAGGTCGATTCCACCGCGCGTTCTTTTCACCGGACCGCGCCGAACTACGGGAGTAAACGTGAAGGTTCGTGTCGCGGCATCCGCAGTCTTGGCTGCGGCGGTCACCCTGGCGGCCAGCGGCTGCACGCTGACGGCGTACCAGGCAACGCTGGCACACTACGAACCGAGCGACGGCGTCTCCGCCAGTGTGGGCTCACTCGACATTCGCAACATCCTCGTTGTGAGCGCTGATGGGAGCGTTGGAAACCTCATCATGACGGTCATCAACACCGGAACAGAGGATGTCGCACTCGGCGTGCAACCCGGCGCGGGCGGGGTGACTCAAACCGTCCGGGTCCCAGCCGGCAGCACGGTGTCACTCGGAACCGGAACCGCCGACGCCGCAACCGGCAGCACGGTGTCGCCCACCTCGACGACCCGCCCGATAACCACCCAGGGGAGCGCGTCCACCACCCCAAGCACCACGGTCGCAACGGCGACGGGCACACCCGCTGCTACCGCACCGGCAACAACCGGTCCTTCACCATCATCAACCTCAGCGGGAGATTCCACCCCGCCCGCGGTGCCATCTCCCGCCGGTGCCCGTAAGGCACTGCCCCTGAGTGGATTCCACACCCAGCCGGGTGACCTGGTCTCGCTCTACTTCCAGTACGGCACCGCCGAGGGGGTCGTCACATCGGTCCCGGTGCTTGACGGTCGGACCGGCCACTACCGCGCTTTCGTCTCCTAGCCGACACTCCCGCGACACATCGTGGCCTCTCGACGAAGTGGCCTGAGCTGTTGTGCCCCTGCTCCCCCACCTCCCGCAGTGACGCTAGTATTCGAATCGATACCCGAGACCACGCACGGTCACAAGGTGAACCGGCTCAGACGGGTTCTTCTCAATCTTTGAGCGGATGCGTTTGATGTGCACGTCAAGCGTCTTGGTGTCACCGAAGTAGTCTGATCCCCACACCCGGTCGATGAGCTGCCCGCGGGTCAGCACTCGGCCCGCGTTTCGCATGAGCAGTTCCAATAGCTCAAACTCCTTCAAGGGCATCGGGATGCCTCGGCCGCTGACCTCAACGGTGTGGCGGTCGACATCCATCCGCACCTCACCACCCTCCAAAATCGACGCGTCGTAGTTCTCGACCTCCACTTGTCGGCGTAACACGGCACGAATACGCGCCAACAGCTCGCGAGTGGAGTACGGCTTGGTGACATAATCATCCGCACCGAGTTCTAGCCCCACAACAGTGTCGATCTCAGAGTCTTTCGCCGTGAGCATAATGATGGGCACCTGCGAGCGAGCACGCAGTTCCCGACACACCTCAGTGCCCGACAACCCGGGCAACATCACATCGAGTAACACGAGGCCGGGAGTTGATTTGTCAAAGACGCTGAGCGCCTCCAGCCCGTCACCAGCAACGGTCACCTCGTACCCTTCGCGTTCGAGCAAGAAACTCAGCGGTTCGCTCAGTGCAGGTTCATCCTCGACAAGCAGAATGCGGGTCACTCCGTTGCTCCTCAGCTTGATGCGGCACACGCCGCGGGTTTGATGGTGGAATCAGCGAAGCTGCCCGTGGCTGGGCGAGCAGTTTGGGTGGGCGGGGTGAACTCAGCAGGTCCCGCAGGCGAGAAGAACTCGGCGGATCCCGCAGGCGGAGCGGATCCTGTAGGCGGAGCGGATCCCGCAGGCGAGGCGGGCTCCGTGGACGAGGCGGGCTCCGCAGGCTCACGCGCCTCTCTCACCGCCAGGTCAGGCTGAGTCGGGCCGGGTTCCGCGAGCGGTAGCCGAATTGTGAACGTAGAACCGCGCCCCGGCTGCGACCACACTCGCACATCACCACCGTGATTCTGCACAGTGTGCTTGACAATGCTCAACCCTAATCCTGATCCACCCGTGTGCCGCGAGCGGGCCTGATCAACGCGGTAAAACCGTTCGAACACTCGGTCAAGATCCTCCGGCTCAATGCCGATGCCCTGGTCCGTGACCGCAATCTCCACCACCGGGCCATCCACCCGAACCCCAACCCCGACACGCCCGCCCTCGCTGGAGTATGCAACGGCATTGGAGATGAGATTGTCTACGGCGACGACCATCAGCGCACGATCACCGTAGATGCACGCCCCAGAGGAGGCACGGACCGCGATATCCACTCGCCTGTCAGCGGCAATGATCCGATTCTGATCGGCCGCAGCCCGAACAATCTGGTCAACACTGACGAGCGTATCGGGGCGCAGCGCGTCATGAGCCTGCAGTCGGGAGAGCTCGATGACATCCTTCGTGATCAACGCGAGCCGTTCCGCCTCGACGCCGAGCCGGGTCGCGAACCGTTTAACCTGCTCCGGCTCGTTTGCGGCAGAATCGATTGCCTCGGCCAAAAGGCTAACCGAGGCAATCGGGGTCTTGAGCTCATGACTAATGTTCGCGATGAAGTCGCGACGCACCTCGTCGAGCCGGTTGGCCTCTGTCCGATCCTCCGCAAGCAGGAGCACGAACCTCGTACCGAGGCGTGCACCCCGCACCCACACGCGGATTGTCGCGTCACTGAATGGTCCGCGAGCAAGCGAAATCTCCGTCGCGATCGGTGCCTCCGACCGGCGCACCGCGGCTGCCAGCTCAACAAGTTCCGGGTGCGCGACCACCTGCTGCCGAACCAGACCCATCGCCAACGCGCCCGGCGAGGCCCGCAGCACATTGTTCGAGGGGTCGAGAACAATCCCCGCGGACTCCAGCACATCCAGCACCTGATTGACTCCATCGGGCAGTTGCGGCATAACGACGTTCGCCGCGTGACGGCCCCGACGCTCGGCCAGACGAAGCACCACCACGACAATAACTCCAACGGCAGCACCAAATACCAGCGCAACGAGCACCAGCCAGCGTGAGTCCATGGCTCTTACCCTAACCAGGCTCAGGCGAGTGTTTACCATGCGGCCACCTAAAGAGGGCTACGTTAGTCACTGTTCAGGTTCCCGGCACCTGCCGTTTACCTTGTCCCGCGAGGATGGGACACGGGCGCACAGGTGTGTCCTGGCGACAAGCGACGACATCACCCGTCGACGCGGAGAGGATGACATGCGGGAAGTTTTCCAACAGGAACTCCAGGAGGTGCAGGAGCGTCTCGTGGAAATCGCTAGCCTCGTTGCGCGTTCCATCGAGAAGGCCGTGCAGGCGTTTAATGGCTCGGACGTTGCCCTCGCCGAGGAGGTTATTAGCGACGACAACGAGATCGACCGAGCCGCCGTCGAGTTGGACGAGCTGGCCATCACGATCCTGGCTCGGCAGCAGCCCGTTGCTCGCGACCTGCGAATCGTCGTGAGCACCCTTCGGATCAGCGCATCACTCGAACGGATGGGGGACATGTCGACACACATCGCACAGCTTGCTCGCTACCGCTTCCCCGATAAGGTCATCCCGAAATCAGTTCGACCTACGTTTGCCGACATGGGTCGACTGGATGTGGCCATCGCCAACAAACTCGTCGAATTGCTCCGCACCGAGAACCTCGCGCTTGCCGAGGACATCCGCAACGAGGATGACGCGATTGACGCGCTCCACCTCACCGTTTTTGAAAAGGTACTCGGCGAGAAGTGGAAGGGAGAAACGGTCGACACGGTCGATGCGACACTCGCGAGCCGCTACCACGAGCGGTTCGCCGATCACGCGGTGTCCATCGCGAAAAAGGTGCAGTACCTTGCAACCGGCGATTGGGTGCCAGAAAGCGCGTGATGCCTTTACCCTTACCGTGTATCCCTACCCTGCGCGGCCCTGCGCGGCAACCGCCGCAGCGCCGAGGCGGGCGGCATCCGGATCGAGGTACTCGCCCGCCGACAGCGGCAGGAAGTCCTCCCCGAGCTGATACACGAGCGGGATGCCGGTCGGAATGTTAAGCTCGGCGATGTCCGCGTCGCTCACCCCATCAAGGTGTTTCACCAGGGCGCGGAGCGAGTTGCCGTGCGCGACCACGAGCACAACTTTTCCCGCCGCAAGATCGGGGAAGATGTCGTGTTGCCAGTAGGGGAGCATCCGCGCAATGACGTCCTTCAAACACTCCGTGCGCGGTAGCTCACCGTCGGCGACACGGGCATACCGAGGGTCGTTGATCTGTGACCACTTCGCGTCATCAGCCAGTGCCGGTGGAGGCACATCGAACGAACGCCGCCAGAGCTGAAACTGCTCTGGCCCGTACTTCTCGAGCGTCGCGGCCTTGTCGAGCCCCTGCAGCGCCCCGTAGTGCCGTTCGTTGAGCCGCCAAGAACGACGCACGTCAATCCACGCCCGGGCGGCTCTGTCAAGCGCAATATTGGCAGTCTGGATGGCCCGCGTGAGCACCGAGGTGTGCACGACATCGGGCAGGATGCCCCGCTCGGCGAGCAGCACTCCGGCGTGCGCAGCCTCCGCCTCCCCCACCTCGCTCAATCGGACATCCACCCAGCCGGTGAAGAGGTTCTGCTGGTTCCAGACGCTGTTGCCATGGCGAAGAAGGACAAGGGTGTGTGGCATTCCCTCAGCCTATCGGGGGGATCCGATCGGATGCTTGATGGCTGGTCTCCCAACATGAATTCCCTCAGCCTATCGGGGGATCCGGGTCTCCCACCGTTTTGGCACGGCAATGGATATGGCGCATGTGATGAACCCTGTTGGGGTCTGTTCCCGTCACGCGCCGCACGGCTACTACTAAAGTCACAGGGGCGATGAGAACATTCACTCGACCATTTGGCCCGCGAAGGAGCGCACGAGCATGACCGATACGATTGATCACACACTCGAGGAACTGCGCCGGTTCCCACCGAGTCAGCACTTCAGCGAGCAGGCGGTGGCCACCGAGGCGGAGTATCACGAAGCAGCCGCCGACCGGCTTGAATTCTGGGCGCACAGGGCACGCGAACTCCTGGAGTGGGAGACACCGTTCACCCGGGTACTGGACTGGTCAACCCCACCGGTCGCGCGGTGGTTCGACGATGGCACGCTCAATGTCTCGGTCAACTGCCTCGACCGTCACGTCGCAGCAGGCAACGGCGACCGGATTGCCCTGCATTTCGAGGGCGAACCCGGTGATTCGCGAAGCTACAGTTATGCCGAGCTCACGACAGCGGTGAAACGCGCTGCCAACGCCCTGAGCTCACTCGGAGTTACGGCGGGCGACAGAGTCGCGATCTACCTCCCACTCATCCCGGAGGCGGTCATCGCTATGCTCGCCGTGGCGCGTATCGGTGCCATCCATTCGGTGGTCTTCGGCGGCTTCAGCGCCGAAAGTCTTGCCTCGCGCATTGACGACGCCGAAGCATCCCTTGTGATCACCGCCGACGGGGGATACCGCAAGGGCAGGGTATTTCCACTGAAACCCACCGTTGACGAGGCAATTGCCCGCACCCGGGGCAGCGTTCGACAGGTCCTTGTTGTGCAGCGCGGCGACAACGATATCGACTGGCAGGAGGGTCGTGATATCTGGTGGCACGAAGCGCTCGCCGACGCCTCACCGAACCACACACCGCAGGCGTTTGCGGCGGAGCATCCTCTTTTCATTCTCTACACTTCCGGAACGACCGGGCGACCAAAGGGAATCCTGCACACCTCCGGCGGGTACCTCACCCAGGCCGCCTTCACGCACCGCAGCGTCTTTGATCTGCATCCACAGACCGACGTGTACTGGTGTACCGCGGATATCGGATGGATCACCGGTCACACGTACGTCGTGTACGGGCCGCTTGCCAACGGTGCCACACAGGTCATCTACGAGGGAACACCCGACACGCCACACCCCGGCCGGTGGTGGGAGATCATCGAGAAGTACGGCGTCACGATTCTCTACACCGCCCCCACCGCTATTCGTACCTTCATGAAGCTCGGCACCGAGATCCCCGGACGCTTCGACCTGCGTTCACTGCGCCTGCTGGGCTCTGTCGGTGAACCGATCAACCCCGAGGCCTGGGTGTGGTACCGCGATGTCATCGGCGGGGGCACCACACCCGTCGTGGACACATGGTGGCAGACCGAGACCGGGGCAATCATGATTTCGGCGCTGCCGGGCATCACAACACTCAAGCCGGGCAGCGCACAGGTGCCAATTCCCGGCATCAATATCGACATTCTCACCGACGGTGGTGCGCCCGTGACGAGCGAGGATGGTGGCCTCCTTGTCGTCACCGATCCGTGGCCATCAATGCTGCGCGGAATCTGGGGAGATTCAGAACGCTTCCAGGAAACCTACTGGGACAAGTTTGGCGATAAGTACTTCGCTGGCGACGGTGCCCGGCGGGACGCCGACGGTGACATTTGGTTGCTCGGTCGAGTGGATGACATCATGAACGTCTCCGGGCACCGACTGTCAACAGCGGAAATCGAATCATCGCTGGTCGCGCACCCGTGGACCGCTGAAGCAGCGGTGATCGGGGTGTCCGATGCCATCACCGGGCAGGCGGTGATTGCTTACTGTGTGATCAAGCAGTCGCACGAATCAGATCACGACCCTGCGGAGTTTGAACGCGTTCTCCGCGACCATGTCGCCAAGGAGATTGGTGCAATAGCAAGGCCCAAGCGGGTCTACATCGTTGGTGAGCTACCGAAGACCCGGAGCGGCAAGATCATGAGACGGCTCCTCCGCGACGTGGCCGAGGGTCGCCCCATCGGCGACACGACCACCCTCGCTGACCCCGCAGTGATGAAGCTCATTGAGCAGATGAGTCGGGCGAGGTAACCACTGACTCCGGCAGGCCTCTGGGCACCGGCTGACCGCGAGGTTGAGCGGGTAGCCACCGTCCGCGCCGAAGGTCGGTGTTCGCTGATAGTATCTTCGTGTGAATGCAGATAAACAGCAATGCGAACTAAATCCAGATTCGGAGTTCATCGAGCTGGCTGTCGAAATCTTCGCGATACTGGCTGATCCAACCCGAGTAAGGATCGTGCTCGCCCTGCGGAGTGCGGCTGAAATGTCGGTGAATCATCTTGCTGACACGGTCGACAAGTCTCCCGCCGCAGTTTCTCAGCACCTCGCAAAGCTGCGACTCGCAAGGATGGTGACGACCCGGCAGGACGGGACTCGGGTGTTCTACCGGCTCGCTGACGAGCACGTTTCCGACCTTGTCACCGACGCCATCAAACAGGCCGAGCACTCCGTCGCACACGGTCGAGTGCCTCGACACCACCACAATCAGATCGAAACAGTCGAGTGAGCGGGCAGCACGATCACGGTCTTTCACACGAGCACCCGCACCCGCACCCGCACCCGCACGATCGTGATCGCCCGCACGGCCTCCGCGGTGTGCTCCACGGCCTTTTCGTTCCGCACTCGCACGATGCGGCCGACACCATAGACGACGCGCTTGAGGCTAGTCGCGCCGGTGTCCGAGCGCTCTGGATCAGCTTGGCGGCGCTACTTGCAACGAGTCTTCTCCAGATCGTCGTCGTCATCCTCACCGCCTCGGTCGCACTGCTGGCGGACACCGTTCACAACTTCGCTGACGCACTCACCGCAGTACCGCTTCTCATTGCCTTCGCGCTCGAACGCCGCCTGCCAACCCGCCGCTACCCCTATGGCTACGGTCGCGCTGAAGACCTCGCCGGGCTGTTCATCGTGGTCGTCATCGCGATGTCGGCCGTCGTCGCCGGCTGGGAGGCGATTGACCGCCTGATCCACCCGCGAGCCATCGAGAACCCGTGGCTGCTGATCGCCGCCGGACTCATCGGCTTCGCCGGGAACGAACTCGTTGCCGTCTACCGAATCCGGGTCGGCCGACAAATCGGGTCGGCAGCGCTCGTCGCCGATGGCGTCCACGCGCGGCTCGACGGGTTCATCTCGCTCTCCGTCGTGCTCGGAGCGATCGGCGTTCTCCTGGGAGGGCCCCTCGTCGACCCGATCATCGGCCTACTCATCACAGTCTCGATCCTGTTCCTGCTCTGGGACACAGTCCGGTCGGTCGGGCGACGCCTCATGGACGGCATCGAGCCAGAACTCCTCGACCGCGCTGAACAGGCGCTCGAAGACACCGAGGGGGTTGAGCACGTCATCGAAGTTCGGTTGCGCTGGGTCGGCCACCGCCTTACCGGCAGTGCGACCGTTGTGGTGAACCAGCCTGACCTGCAGGAGGCGACCCGTCTCGCCGAGCATGCCGCAGCCAACGTGCACACCGCTGTTCACAGCCTCGATGCATTCCTGGTCACCCCGGTGCCGACTGCGCCAGATCGGAAAGTAGACCGCCTGCATCACCCGGAAACCACGGAATAACAACGGTTTACCAGCTGTTGTTTCCAGGGAGATTGTTAATCACTCCTCGGCCTGCTCATCCTGCTGACCCCAATCCCTCTTGTCTGTCGCTGTGCTCATCGTCCTCATTCGTGGCATACGCGGACTTCGGAGCGATCTCGGCGCGCAGCGCGCCGAGATCAGGCAAAACGCTGGCCGAAACAACACAGACGTGCAGGATGTAGCTCCGACGACGTACGACACTGCAAGCATCGGGAGAGGGCCGGTCAAACTAGAAGAGTGAGTCCCACTGGGTGTTGTCTGTGTGACTGCCCGTTGTTGAGAGGTGGGGGGTGTTAGCTCCTGTGGCATGCAAACAGACTTAAGCACGGCCCGGCCATAGCGACCACCGACCCGCTGATAGAATCTTCGGAGTGTTCAACCCTCGCCTGAATGCGGTGCACCTGCTCCCAGTTTTGACCGTCCCGGCTGAGACCATCACCGAGGTCTCGCGCGATGTGATCGGCTACACGTCGTGAGTTGTCAGCTACCGCGCACCGGCACAGTCCCACCCTCCCGCATACAACCCGCCCCGCGACGCTGTAGTGGCTGACAGCACCGGCGCAGATGCCGGTCGCTAGTGCACGACAGTAGCACCACATCCGCCCAGAAGTTGAACAGGCTGGTTCGTCCGGCAGCCTGGCCCTGGCTTCTTCTCACCACGGTCGTAGCGACAATCCTCACAAGCGGATTTACGGGCTTCACGAACGGGTTTACGAGCTTCACGAACGGGTTTACGAGCTTCACGAACGAACTCGTGAGCTTCACGAGCAAGTTCACGATCCCCCCGAACGAACTCACGATCTTCACGAACGATCTCACGCGGGTGCCACTCATCGTGCTAGCAGTGGGCTTGGCCTTCACCATCACCTTCGGGGTGCTCCGCGCGTTCCGCAGGGTGAACCTCAACTGCGAGGTCGAGGGGCCTAACGCGAACTGGCACTCCCTCATTCGCAGTCATTGGCCCGGGGTGACTCAACTTGACTCTGTCTGGCACGTGACCGAGCAACGTGCGACTCAGACGCCTTATCACCAGAAGATCAACGCCGGTGCCGACTACATCATTCATCGGCAGCGCGTGAAGGTCGCACTGTCGCCTCACGCTCGGGTGAAGAGCAATCTCGGCCTGCCGACTTTTATCGACGGCAAACACAGCATCTCGTTCTTACCAGACCGCATCCTCGTTCGGTCAGGTAGTTCATGGAGCTATCACGATTACAGTGACCTGCGGCTCAGCTGCCACCGGCAGCGGGTCACCGAACCCGGTACCGGTCCTGACAATAGTCAGCGGGTTGGCAAGACCTGGCAATACGCCAACAAGAATGGTGGTCCCGACGGGCGCTTCAAGAATAATCGGGAGTTGTCGGTCGTACTCTACGGCGAGGTAAAACTGATCACACCGACGGGATTTTGCTGGATACTTCAGCTTTCAAGGCCAGAGACGGCAGCCACGATGACGACGATCCTTCAAGCACACCCGTCGCTCAAGACCGTCACACGGTAGATGCTCTGCCTGTTCGACAACCGGAACAAAGACAGCAACCGAGAGCCACGGCCGAGCAGGGTAGTTGTGAAGGTGGTCACCCGCCCACGCGTGGCTAACGCAGGTTAGCGCCTACTACCGCGGCGGCGGCTCGCGGCCGCTAGGCGGAGCATCAGTGACTTTACCGCCCGGATTGGTCGAGTAACTCGCCACGATGTTGACGTTTCCATCTTATGGATTCGATAGGCCAGTCTGTCAGCTTCGGCGCGCACGGCGTCGTACTCGTGGATCATATTGTGGGCACGCGGTGTGGCGAGCAGTGAAACATCCGCGGCCCGGTGAGGATTCTTACAGAAATCGACCAGCGGACGAAGTAACAGGTTCCAGTGCATGACCTTCGCAAACGTCGCAACATTCTTTCTAAGTCGCTGCGGTGAGGTGGCATCGTAAAGGCAATAATCAATTGCATCGACAAGCGCATCAATGTCTTCCGGAGGAACAACTCGACCAATGTCATTGTGTGTGATAATCGACTCGAACGTATCGCCCTGGGTTGCCACGATGGGCAGCCCCGCCCACAGGTAGTCCAAAATTCGAGTGCGGAAACTGAACGTCGTCTCTAAGTGGTCAAAGTGAGTACTCACTCCAAGATCAGCATCCAACAAAAAATTGGCACGATCCTCGTAGGGAACCCAGCCCTCGTTAAAGAAGACGAATGTGTCAAGAATCCCTAGTTCACGGGCGAGAGCGACGGCTTTACCGACCATCTCCATTTCCGGCACGTCAGGATTCGGGTGCTTCCCGCCGAGGAAGTACATCCTCAGGTTTGGTCTTGTCGCTGAGAGCCGGTGTATTGCGCGGATCAGTGTCAGCGGATCAAACCAGTTGTATATTCCACCACCCCAGATGACAAGTTTATCCTCCTGCGCAATGCCGTTGACGACACCCTTAATACCACTGCGTGTCTGCACGGGAGGCTCAGCACTAATGCCGAAGGGAACAACCGCAAGAAGACTTCGCAACGAGGTATCGTAGTCGTAGTTAACCGGACTCACTCGACCCAACGACGCAAGATGACCCAGCCAAAAATCGCGCTGCTTTTCAGAAGCACACAGGAGAAAGTCGGCACGGAGGATCTGTTGATTGATCATGTCTCGAGTTCCCTGGGAAAGCCTGAATCGTTCGTCGTCCGAAAAATAGCGAGCCTGTTCCAAAATTTCAAGATGAATCGGATCGTAGATATCAACGGCAACGGCAACATCCTCGTCAGTGATCCAGTCATGAGCCGCGAGCACAGAGCCCTGCAACACGATGACATCCGCCCACGCGACATGGGGACGTAAATCTTCACCGTTCGCGTAGTCCACGTCGATGTTCTCCAGCACAAGGTTCGACCGGTTCGTCGAGATCAGTCGAACCTCGCAGTGCTTGGCCAGTTCACGAGAAATTTCCACGGCCCGGATCGCCGGACCTGCCATGCGAGCTCCCAGAGAATCGGGAGTGCACACGAGAATCCGTCGCCGGTGCCCCGAATGGTTGTCCGTCACGCTAACTCCTCTGTCACCATCTTGTACTTTAATCACTCTTCGAGCAATCCCATAAGCAACCTATGCACTCGAGAACCCCGATGATCTTAGTCCGCAAGGCTTATGCTGGCTCCCAGAGAAGGTTCGCAAGCTCCGACAACCCGCTATCGACCCCGGTAACAGTGCCCGAAACACCGACAGGTTCTGGTTGGATAACCCCGCACGATCCACGATTGCCCGCCGATCCACGATTGCTCACCGGTGTCGTGCGAACCCGCTAATTCGCGGCGCCAATCTCGACAACGAGCTCAATTTCGACCGGCGAGTCGAGTGGAAGCGCGGCCATTCCCACAGCAGAGCGCGCGTGCAGACCGGCATCGCCGAAGATGTCGCCGATAATCTGGGATGCACCGTTGATGACGGTTGACTGGTTCGTGAACCCGGGGTCCGATGCAACAAACCCGACGAGTTTGACAACCCGGATGACCCGATCAAGCGAGCCAATTTCGGCGCGCACGGCAGCGAGCGCGTTGAGCGCACAGAGCCGGGCCGCGGCCGCGGCATCCACCACTGAAACCAGGCCAGCGCCATCACCCACCTTGCCCGTCACCGAGAGCACCCCGTCAACAAACGGCAACTGCCCCGATGTGAAGACGAGAGAGCCCGTTAAAACGGCGGGCACATAAGCCGCCACGGGCGCAGCAACCGGCGGAAGCTCAACTCCGAGATCAGCTAACCGCTGTTCAGCACGTGCCATTACGCGTTCCCTTCAAATTTTTGTGCCGCCTGGGCTGCGGCCGCGAGTCCTGCCTGGGCTGACGAATCGGTGCCACCGGCAGGGCGTTTGAGGTAGGCCACAAGACCGCCCTCGGGGCCCTGCACAACCTGTACGAGTTCCCAGCCTTTCGAACCCCAGGTATTGAGAATAGCCGCGGTGTTGTGAATGAGCAGGGGAGTGGTGACGTATTCCCAGGTCGGCATCTTGGGTTCCTTACATCTTGGGTGTGGGTCGAATCGGTCGAAGCCGGTCGAGGCGATGACGGGCAACGGGTTCACCGGCTCGTCGGGTACGCTCCACTATATGGCTGTCTCGAAACGAAGTGTCGGTGGCGTCGGATCCGGGGTGTTGGGTTTCCTCGGCCTTAGCGCGCTCACCGGTGTCCTGATCACAACCGCGTTGACTCCCGCTCTGGCTGTCACCGGGCTCGCTGCCAACAACGGAATCGCACTCTTCGAGAACCTTCCCGGGTACCTCAACATCAGCGCACTCTCCGCAAAATCAGATATCTACGCAACCCGCAGTGATGGTTCGGTTGCGCATCTCGCCTCGTTTTTTGACGAAGACCGCCAGGAGGTGGGGTGGGATGCGATCAGCCAGTTCGCTAAGGATGCTGCGGTGGCCGCTGAAGATCCCCGCTTCTACTCGCACGGCGGAGTTGACCTGCAGGGCTCGCTGCGTGGAGCGGTGATAACGGCCCTGGGCGGAAAAAGGCAGGGGGGGTCATCCATTACTCAGCAGTACGTGAAGAACGTGCTCATTAACAATGGTGTGAACGCCGCGACAACACCGAAAGCCAAGGAGGCCGCGTACGAAGCGGCAAGCGAACCCACAGCGGCTCGCAAACTGAAAGAAATGCGCTACGCAATTTCCCTGGAAAAAAAATACTCAAAGAACCAAATACTCACCGGCTACCTGAATATTGCCGGCTTTGGCGGGCGAGTGTACGGCATTGAATCAGCCGCGGAATACTACTACGGTGTCCCGGCAAAAGATCTCACGCTGCCCGAAGCTGCAAGTTTGCTGGCGATCATCAACGAGCCAGACCGATTCCGACTCGACAAGCCGAACGACAAGACCAATGGAGCGCAAACGGTGAATGCTGCGGGAGTGGTGACACCGTACGCCGACACCAAAGGGCGACGCGATTACATCCTCAAAGAAATGTTGCAGTACAAGAAGATCACACAGCAGCAGCATGATGACGCCGTGAACACTCCGATTGCACCGAAAATCACTCCACCGAGCACCGGATGTCAGACCGCGGCGGGCAGCGCTTACTTCTGTGACTACGTGTCGTGGGTCATCCGAAACCAGTACGATGACCTGGCAACAACTGACGTTAACGAGGGCACCCAGCTTCTACAGACAGGCGGCCTGCAGATATACACCACGCTCGACCTCGACCTGCAAAACCGCTCCGAAACTGCCATTGCAAAGAACGTGCCGTTTAGCAGTCCGCAGCTCAATATCGGATCGGTGTCTGTGAGCGTGCAGCCGGGCACCGGGCGTATCCTTGCGATGGCACAGAACAAGAACTACTCCAATGACCCGGAGCAGATTGCGCAGAGCCCAGACTACTCAGCGATTAACCTCAGCAGTGACTTTTCCTACGGTGGTTCGGGCGGCATGCAGCCGGGATCCACATTCAAGGTGTTTACACTCGCCGAATGGCTCAACGAGGGACACTCGCTCAATGAGACCTTCAACGGTTCGCGGCGCGATTTCACAAGGTTCAAAGACTCGTGCAATGCCAGCGGTGGTGCCTCCGACGGCACCTGGAATGGCCACTATAACCCGCTGAACGACGACCAAACCCAGGCAAACACGGCTCTTGCCGCGACGAAATATTCGGTCAATAGCGCATTCGTGTCCATGGCCCAGCAGCTTGACCTGTGCAAGATCAGGCAGACCGCAGCGGCATTTAACGTTCGCCATGCCGATGGCACAGAACTACAGTTACCACCCGCTGCGGTACTGGGCACCGAATACGTCTCACCGCTCACCATGGCGACGGCCTTTGCGGGCATTGCGAACAAAGGCCTGTTCTGCACACCGATCGCGATCGACAAGATCATGAAAGCGGATGGCAGTGAGGTTACACCGCCCGCGTCGAAGTGCTCACAGGCGGTCAGCGAGGACGTGGCAGCTGCGATGACATATGCCCTGCAGCAGACGTTCAACGGCGGGACAGCGAGCGCATCCAACACCGGAACCGGCATCCCACACATTGGAAAGACCGGAACGACAGACAGCGCTGTGAGCACCTGGATGGATGGTGCCAGCACAAAGGTGGCGACCGTGGTGTGGGTCGGCAACATATCGGGCAGCGTAAACCTTCGAAATACCTACTTTGCCGGCAGGCAGCAGGCGGCAGTCGTTCGACATCAGATCTGGAAAGATGTCATGACTCTGGCCGACCAAAAGTACGGTGGTGATAAATTTGCGACGCCAAGTTCCACCACGCTGCGACAGGTCCTCGTTCCCATTCCGGATGTCACCGGGCTCACGCCCGACGCCGCTAAAAAGACGATCGAAGACGCCGGATTCGTGTACGCTGACGGCGGTCAACGTGATTCAAACCTTCCACTTGGACAGGTCGCAGGCACTGAACCCGACGGTCAAGCTGGCCGTGGATCAACCGTTCAGGTCTTCACAAGCAACGGTCTGCAGATTCAGGTTCCGACCGTTCTCGGATTCAATCAGGCCCAAGCCAATAGCCTGCTCCGGACGGTTGGTTTTAGCAATATCGCGGTGCAGAAGACCGCCGTCAGTGACTCGACAAAAATCGGACTCGTGGTGACTCAGTCTCCGAGCGCGGGCAGCTACGCCAAGAGAACCGACCTCATCCAAATCGCGATTGGCATTGCCCCCCAGTAACGGTGCCACGCCAGGAAGGTAGCGTGTGGTGAGAAATAACCGAAACCGCAAGACACTCCAAACCCTGCTGACACTGGCGGTGGCTGGTGTCAGCGGTGTGGTCGCGTGGGCAACGCTCGTGGAACGCACCCGCTGGATGCTCCGCGAGGTGTCGCTACCGGTGCTACCCGGCCCAGCGGCGCCACTGCGGGTGCTTCACCTCTCGGATCTGCACATGGCACCCTGGCAACGCTCCAAGCAGGAGTGGCTGCGACAACTGGCTGTGCTCACCCCCGATCTCGTTATCAATACCGGCGATAACCTCGGGCACCCGCACGGCGTGATCGGACTGCGACGAGCGCTGGAACCATTCGCCGGAGTGCCGGGAGTGTTTGTCAACGGCTCAAACGATTACTTTGCCCCGGTCCCGAAAAATCCGCTGGGCTACTTTGCCGCCCCCTCGAAATTGGTGCGAAACACGCCCCGACTCGACACTGATGAATTGGTGGGGTTTTTTGGTGAGCTCGGCTGGATTAACCTCAACAATTCGGCCGCCACGCTCGAGCTGCGCGGCACCGAGGTGGAATTATTCGGGGTGGATGACCCGCACAAAGACTATGACCGACTCGATCTCATGGCAACGGCA
>Ga0081606_1000242_pt1 | contig 26429 bp, 24 predicted proteins | sample EareggfetidaYelm_FD_71127 | JGI IMG/M metagenome (GOLD analysis project Ga0081606, IMG submission 71127) | Earthworm egg capsule microbial community from the University of Washington, USA - E. fetida Yelm (SPADES assembly) (version 2) | ecosystem: Host-associated > Annelida > Reproductive system... | reverse complement strand
AGACGAGTTCGGACTCACCTATCTGTTTATTTCACACGATCTCTCTGTTGTGGAGTTTATGGCAGATAGCGTCGCGGTCATGAGTCGCGGCAATCTCGTCGAGTCCGGCCCCTGCTCAGACATCATGACAAAGCCGCAACACTCGTATACGCGGGCTCTGCTGGCCGCAGTGCCGGTGCCGGATCCCTCCGTGTACGCTGATCGAGCCGCTCGGCGCGCACTCATTCGGAGCGGGATCGAACATCTCTGACCGCAGACATGAGACCGCGCACACGAGTTAGATCAGCGCGGTTTTCGAAGACACCGTCTTTTTGAAGAAGGTTCCGACCACCGCACCATCAGCAATGCCGAGCTGTGCCACGACGTTGTCAGAACGCACACCGGTGTTGACAAAAACTGGAACACTGCCAGCAGCCGCTTTAACCGTCTTCAGTGCGGATGTGTCCGTGGGCGAGCCTGCTGTTGGCCCCAATACACAGATCGCGTCTGGCAGCGTTGCGAAGACGGTGGTTTGTGTGATCGAGGCGGGGTCGCGCGAGACCAGGTACGCCGCAGATTTCGACAGCAGAAGCACCATCCTCTGCGATACCTACATGATGGGGATCGCCGGTGTTGACACCCTTCGCAGTGTGTCCGAGTACCACCGGGAAGAAAAAGAGGTCAAGCGTGCCACCGTCAACGCCGCTGATCGCATCATCGTGTTCGTGACCGGACACAACCGCGAACGCGAAGCCGCCCTGCTCCGAGCAACAGGTGCCACAAAAACCGACATTCGGTGGGTGCTCTTCTACGAAATCCTTGTTTACGCAATCACAGCCGTGGCCCTGGGAGCCACCTCTCGACCTGCATTGTACTGCTCCAGTCCGCCGCCCTGACCATGCTCGGGTACCCCGTCAACCCACAGTTCGAGGGTTCCTGGGTTCTCGCGCTGATGCTTGTCGCGCTCTTCGGCGCCTGGCTTGTGTCAGCCCTACACCCCTCCGGCAGGCACAATGCCGATCGACACGGGAGGCACTCAGCCCCGTCCAACCCCAACTGACTACGCACGCACACGGGCCACCGACCACCACCGTGCCCGCCACTACCCGAGGCCGGTCGAGGCCAGTCGCTCGATCTTACTGATCACTTCGTAGCGATCAAATCGGTAGCGTGATCGCACGTGCTGGATAGCCTGTCCCAGGGCGTCGGAGAACGTGTCGCTGATCTCGAGTGCCGGCGAATTGGTGGGAAGTTGCAACAGGTCGCACTCGTGTTCGGGTGCCACGACGGCTCGAACCGAGCGGACCGTAGAACACAGAATGGTGCCGCTCATTGCAAGAGCCTCGTGAATTGAACCCGTGAGATCGGCACGAGACAGTATGTCCCACTGGCGTCCGGGGAATACGCTGATCTCGTGACACATCGGCTCACCATCGGCGTAGCGCAGGCGCTCGACGATCACGGCCTGTTCGGAGGGTCGCAGGCCGAATCGTGAAACCGTGTCGATATCGGGCTTGACGGTGTGGAAACGCAGCACCTTCGACCACGGGATAAAACCGAGCCGACGCATATCCTCCGTGAACGAGGTAAGAGTGGGCCCCATGGTCACTCTCGGTCGGCTGACGTATGTTCCGCTGCCGGGCGAACGCTGAATCCAGCCCTCCTTGACGAGTAAAGCAAGCGACTGCCTGACCGTCATAGCACTGACATCAAATTCCGCGGCCAGTGCACGCTCGGAGGACAATCGTGTGCCGACTGCGAGTGAGGAGCATCGCTTCCGCAGGTGCTCAAGGATCTCCAAGTAACGCGGTCCTGACACGGTTCATCCCCATCTCTCTCAGCACTTCGTATCACACGGTGACCCTCTTGACACATAACCGCTATAGCGCAATTGCTCTATAGCGGTTATGGTAAGTCATCACAGTCATTCGAAGCATAGAGGAGACGCTCCACACCCGGGCAACGACGCGCTTCTCGCACCAAACACTGAAAGGTGAAAGGAATATGAAAACACTGAATGGTGAAAATCACATGCGTTCTAGAGCGATTGCGGCGGGGGTCCTAGCTCTCGCAACCGTGTTGGCACTCGGGGCCTGCAGCGCACCCTCGTCGGACAGTCGCCCGAACAAGCAGATCGTGCTCTGGCACATGGAGAACACCCCCTCTCGTGTGAAGGTGTTCCAGGCATTGGCTGACAGGTACAACGCAACGAACCCGACGCACACTGTCAAGATCCAGGTTCAGGATTGGGGCCAGATCTATACAAAAATTGCGGCAGCAGCGCAGTCGGGCAAGCAGCCTGACATCCTCTTCGCTATCCCTGACTTCACAACCTACGTTCGTGGCCTGGGCCTGGGCCAGCCCGTCACGGATGTTGTGAACAGGGTGCAGGCGACTAGCGGATTGGTCGCGGCATCCACTGCACCGTACACAGATGCTGGCGAATCCTGGGCCGTCCCGCTTTACGGAATGGTTCAAATGCTCTGGTACCGCGCAGATCTGCTGAGAGCAGCCGGGGTGCAACCACCGAAGACATGGAGCGAGTTGCTCGCCGCGACGAAGAAACTGACGAGCGGAAACACCAGTGGAATCGCGCTTCCCGCGGGAAAAAATCTCGCAACCGACCAGGTGCTCTATAGCCTCATGATCACCGGTGGTGCCGCGAACTTTTTCACCAAGGACAACAAGATAGCCATCGACAACAGCAAAACCGTTGCCGCCTTTGACCTGTACGCGCAATTACTTGCCTTCTCACCGAAGGACAGCGGCAACTACTCGTGGCCCGAACCTCAGGCAGCATTCACCAGTGGAGCGGCAGCAATGGCGATCGAGAAAGGTCAGTACCTTGCGCCTTTCGAAGCAGAGTCTGGCCGCCCAGCCAGTGATCTCGGATGTGCTCCGATTCCGGTCGCAGACAATGGCGGTATGCCGGGAAGTATCTACTACTCCAACGGTGCAATGGTGCTCAGCAAAGACAAGAGCACGAAGGATGGGGCAGCAAAATTCCTGGAATGGATCCTCGACCCGAAGCAGTACGGCGACTTCCTGAACGCCGAGCCCGGGTTGTTCCTGCCCATCACAAAGAATGGTGGGACGGAAAGTAATTGGCGTCAGAACCCGACAATCAGCACGTACAAAACCTGCGTTGATGCGATGCTGAAACAGGCAGACACGGGTACGCTGTTCGGTTTCGTTGACGGGCAGTACGTGAAGTCAATTGGTCAGATTTCCGGTCAAAATTTCCTGGCCCAGGCCGTGCAGCAGATGTATGTCAACGGCCAGACACCAACGCAGGCAGTGACGTGGATTCAGAAACAGATGCAGGACGCGATCAGCAAATGACCCTGTCCACAACAAACCGGGCGGTGCGAACGGTCGGTGACCGGTTACGCCGCCCGGTTGTGCGCAGTGGAATGCCCGCCTCAACGAAACTTCTGGGATACGCCCTGGTAGCCCCGATTGTGATCATCATGGCGGTCGTCATCGCCTTCCCGCTGGTCAGCGCCGTGACCACGAGCCTGCAAAACCAGCACGTGATCGGCAGCCCTGCGGACTTCGTAGGCGTTGACACCTACGCGAAGCTCCTACAAGACGATGCCTTCTGGGCAGCCCTCGGCCGTTCCGGCATCTGGCTACTGCTCAATATGATCGTTCAGACCCTGCTCGCTTTCGCGACCGCGTTGCTGCTTCAACGCAACGGCTGGTGGTCTACAAGCGCGCGTACCTGGATCATGCTGCCGTGGGCCGTGCCGACGGTTGCCGTGGCGGTTATCTGGCAGTGGATGCTCAACAGCAACTACGGCGTTGTATACAAGATTTTTGCCGGTGTCGGTATCGACCTCGGTGCGCCGTTTGCCAACGGGGCGTTCTCACTCATCACGGTCATCCTGGTCAACAGCTGGCACTGGTTCCCGCTGAGCGCCGTCGTGATATACGGCGCGCTCGCCACCGTGCCGAATGAGGTGATCGAGGCGGCAACCATGGATGGCGCGAACGCCTGGCGCAGTTTCTGGGCAATCACCTTCCCGCTGCTGCAGCGAGTGCTGTTCGCTCTCGGACTCGTCGGTTCTCTCTGGTCATTCAATGTTCTCGACTCGATCTATCTGACGACGAAGGGCGGGCCGGCCGGTGCCAGTACGACAATGCCGGTGTACATCTATGACACAGCGTTCAGCGCGTTTCGTTCCAGCGAGGCGGCGGCGGCCAGCGTCGTGACCGTTATCGTCCTCGCAATCGCCGGGATGCTGTTCTTCCGTTTTGGCCGACCAAAGGAATACTGATGAGATTCTCGGTGCGCTTGGAGCGCGTCCCAGCCGTGGTGGCGATGATCGTTCTAACGGTCACTGTGCTCGGCCCGCTGTACTGGATCACCGTGTCGGCGTTCAAGGATCGGCAGGAGATCCTGCTGTCCACCCCCACATGGTTTCCACAGACATTCACTCTCACCAACTTCCAGCAGCTGTTCCTCAGCACTGATTACGTGATCTATCTACGAAACAGCATCATTGTCGCTGTCGCCACTACAGTGGTCACTCTGATTGTGTCTCTGGCAGCCGCCTACAGCCTCTACCGTCTTCGCGTACCGGGCAGCGGGCGTATCGCGGGCATCGTGCTCGTATCGTACATGATTCCCGGTGCCCTCTTGATTGTTCCTCTCTACAAGACCCTCTCTGGGCTCGAGCTCATTGACACCTTCGCTGGTTTGGTACTGGTGAACGTTGCCTTCACTGCACCCTTCTGCACGTGGCTGCTCCGCGGATTCCTCCTCGCGGTGCCCACAGAACTGGACGAGGCGGCCGCGATCGACGGTGCAGGTCCGGCACGAACCATGCTCCGGGTGGTCATGCCGCTGATGGTACCCGGTGTTGCGACAGTTGGGGTCTACACCTTTATTTTTTCCTGGACTGAGTTTGTTTTCGCATCCCAGTTCATTGTGAGCGACACTCTGAAGACGCTCCCCATCGGGCTCAGTGCCCTGGTCGGGCAGTACACCATCAACTGGGGCCTGGTCATGGCCGGGACCGTACTCACGCTGGCGCCGACGGTGATCCTCTTCATTCTCGTCGGACGCTTCTTCGTTGGTGGTCTCATCGCGGGAGCCACCAAATGAACCACGAAGACATGTGCCTCAGCCCATCCAGCGAATATCTAACCGCCGTGCGGGAGTTGATGGAGACTGCCTCACGATCAGAAGCTGAGACGATTCGTCAGGCCAGCACCGTCGTCGCTGAGGCCTTTGAGCGAGACGGGATGCTGTACGTGTTCGGCAGCGGACACTCACACATTTTTGCCGAAGAAGCCTTCTACCGGGCCGGAGGTTCGGCGAGGATCTGCCCTGTTCTCCAGCCGAGCTACATGCTCCACGTTAGTGCCCAACGCAGCACCGAGCTGGAGCGCGAAAACGGCCATGCCGCGTCCATTCTCGACCACTACCCGATCCAGGACGGCGTCGACGTCATGCTCGTCGTCTCCAACTCGGGCTCTAACGCGCTGCCGATCGAAGTTGCAGCGCTCGCCAAGGCACGCGGCCTTACCGTGATTGCCATCACCTCGGTGGAATACGCCAGGTCAACCACAGCAACCGGGCCACGACTGCATGATATCGCTGACATCGTGCTTGACAACCACTGCCCTCCGGGGGACGCGCTCGTCAGTCTCGGATACAATCTCCCGCGAGTGGGGCCGGGGTCGAGCGTCATCGGCATCTCACTCATGAATGCGGTGATCGTCGAAGCGATCTCTCGTCAAGTGGCCAATCACTCAGATCCGGCGATCTATCTGAGCGCTGGTATGCCCGGAGCCGCCGAACACAACCGCGAACTCGCCGACCGTTTCCGGTCGCGCATCCCGCATGTGTGACCAGTTCGGGTAGGGCCTCCACCCGAGACAAAAGAACAAAGGAAGCACAAGAATGAAGATCAGTGACAGCATCGAACTGTTGCAGGGTGCCACCGGAGCTAAAGAGCCATCCAGAGCAGAACCCGCTCATTGTGACCGTGTCGCCGAGGGCTCCCGCGAACTTCTTCGCGAGCACGGGCTCACAACACGACAAAAAGGAGTGTGAGGAGCGTGTTACCGGATGTCGTCGTCGGAATCGACGTCGGCACCACAAGCGTGAAGGTGCTTGCCCTCGAGCTGGCAACCGGCGCGGAACTGGCTCAAGAGACGGTCGGGTATCCGACGCACGTTACCACTGAGGGCGCTCACGAACAGGAGCCCGAATCGTGGTGGGATGCGGTCATACAGTGCACTCGCCGCGTTACCACCAGGGTCGGCAGTTCCTCCGTGCGGGCGGTCGGTCTTGCCGGTCACATGCACTCACTCCTCCTGATCGATTCCGCAGACCGACCGGTCGGCCCGGCAATGACCTGGGCGGACCGCAGAGTGGGTGAGCAGACCAAGCGGCTCGGCGCGAATCCCGAATTTGAAAAAGCCACCGGCAATTCAGTGGTCGACGCGTTTACGGCACCGAAGCTGTCGTGGTTCGCCGCACGTTATCCAGACCGTGTGAGACGCGCGCGTCGCTTGGTGTTGGCTAAGGACTTCGTGCGCTTCAAGCTCACCGGCATCTGGGCGACGGACGAAACGGACGCCATCGGTACCCTGCTCTACGACCTCCATCGCCGCGATTGGAGCGACACTCTGTGGCAGGCGTCGGGGGCCCCACGCTCGCTTGCCCCTCCCGTGTTGCGCTCCGTTGAGGTGTCGGGAAGGATGAGAGCTGATGCGGCCAGACTGACGGGCTTCCCGCCCGGAGTTCCAGTTATCGTGGGTGCCGGGGATGTCCCCGCAGCCGTGACTGGCTCCGGCGTCGTGCACCCCGGTCAGATCTGCGTCAACGTTGGAACGGCGGCCCAGGTCATGGGTCTGTCCGAGCACGCGAGAGCGGGTTCTGGATTTGTATTCGGCGCGGCAACCGGTTCCCGTTTCGTTGTCATGGCCTCGCTGTACGCCGCCGGAGCTAGCATTAGCTGGGCAGAGAGCACTCTGCTCCACGGGCAAGACATTAACGACTCGGCTGCTCTGGCACCGGCCGGGTGCGACGGTTTGACCTACTTGCCGTTTATGTTCGGTGCGACCGTTCCCGTCAAAAACGATGCGACGCGAGCGGCATTCATCAATCAGACCGACCGTCATACGGTGGCACACCTCGCCCGTGCCGTGCTCGAGGGCGTCGCCTTCGGCTGTGCGGATGCTGTGACCGCAGTCGCCGAGGTCGTCGGTTACCCTCACGAGATCCGGATCGTCGGCGGGGTGACCCACTCAGGTCTGTGGCGTGCGGCGTTCGGCAGTGTCGTTGACGCTGAGCTCACCTGGCTACGCAGCGGCGGTTCGGCGCGCGGTGCCGCCGTGCTTGCAGCAATCGGAAGCGGGGCGTGGACATCACCGACGGACGGCGACTCGGGACTGAGAGCAGAGCCAGTCAGCAGGGCACCGAGCAGAGAGCGAGCCTTTTTCGCGGCAGCATACCGTCGATACCAGAAGGCGTGCGCCCGAATCTTGTGACGCGCAGAACACTACACCCCGATGTGTTTCTGATAGCGCACGATCTTTGCGAACTCGTCAATGTCGAGGGATGCCCCACCCACCAGCGCTCCGTCAATATTCGGTTCCCGCATAAACGCGGCAATATTGCCCGATTTGACCGAACCACCATAGAGGATGCGAGTGGTCTGCGCGAGCTCACTGCTGTACAACTCAACCACTACCGCGCGGAGCGCCGCGCACACCTGCTCCGCCTGCTCGGGCGTGGCGGCCTGGCCGGATCCAATCGCCCAGACCGGCTCGTAGGCAACAACAAGGCCCTTGGCAGCATCAACTCCCTCGAGCGCTGCGCGCAATTGCGCAACCGGGACCGCACTCGGCCCGTGTTGTTCCAGGTCTTCGGTTGTCTCGCCAATGCAGAGCACGGGAACAACACCGTGTCGGTGGGCGGCCTGCACTTTTGCACCGACCACCGCATCAGATTCGCCGTGCAGGGTGCGTCGTTCAGAGTGGCCGACGATAGCGTAGCGACAGCCGAGCGCCGAGAGAAACGCTCCCGATATTTCGCCTGTGAACGCACCGGAGCTGTGCTGCGAGACATCCTGACCGCCGTACCCGAGCTTGAGGTTATCAGCGGTGACAAGGGTCTGCACCGAACGAAGGTCTGTAAACGGCGGGAACACCGCAACCTCAACCGTGGCGTAGTCGTGCTTTGAGTCGGCGAGTGACCACGCAAGCTTCTGCACAAAGGCAATCGACTGCAAGTGGTCAAGGTTCATCTTCCAGTTACCGGCGATAAGCGGCGTCCGGGTCTGTGTCGCGGGTGATGTTTGTGTCATTGCGGTGCCGCCCATCCTACTGCTTCCAGGCCCGGCAACGAGGAACCCTCCAAAAATTCGAGGGATGCTCCGCCGCCGGTAGAGATGTGTCCAAACTGGTGGTCGCCGAATCCGAGCTGCCTTACGGCAGCGGCGGAATCGCCGCCACCCACAACACTGAATCCCGGCGTGTCGGTGAGCGCCTGCGCGATGGTGCGGGTTCCCATCGCGAACGCGGGTAATTCGAACACACCCATCGGGCCATTCCAGAACACTGTCTGCGAGGCGCGGATGCGCCGGGCAAACTCTGCCGCACTGTCGGGCCCAATATCGAGCCCGATTCCGGATGCCCCAAACTCTGTGTTCTCGATTGCGTTGGCGGCCACGACAACGTGTGCTGCGTCCGCCGCGAATGACGCCGCGACGACAATATCGGTGGGGAGCACAATCTCGACACCACGGTCCGCAGCCTCGCGCAGGTATCCCCGAACAGTGTCGAGTTGCTCGGCCTCAAGCAGGCTCGAGGCGACCCGGTGTCCCTGCGCAGCCAGGAAGGTGAAGAGCATCCCGCCGCCGATGAGCAGCGTGTCCACTCGGGGTAAAAGGTGTGCGATGACCCCGAGCTTGTCAGAGACCTTCGAGCCGCCGAGCACAACCGTGTACGGGCGCTCAGGGTTTTCAGTGAGTCTGTCCAACACCGCAAGCTCCTCCGCGATGAGCAGACCCGCCGCCGACGGACGCAGCTTCTCCAGCTCGTAGACGCTCGCCTGTTTGCGATGGACGACGCCGAAGCCGTCGGAGACAACAGCTTCGGCGTACGCGGCCAGCTGTCCCGCAAAAACCTGACGCTCCGCTTCCGACTTCGAGGTCTCCCCCGGGTTGAATCGGAGATTCTCGAGCACGAGAACCTCTCCGTTATCGAGTGCGGCCACCTTGGCCGTGGCATCCGGACCGACCGTGTCGACCGCGAAGCCGACGGGGTGATCGAGCAACTCGCTCAGCCGTGATGCCACCGGTGCCAAACTGTACGCCGGATCCGGTGCCCCACCGGGTCGCCCGAGGTGAGAAATAATGATGACACGGGCACCCTGGTCGAGCAGGAGTTGCAGCGTCGGCAGTGAGGCCCGCACCCGGCCATCGTCGGTGATGACTCCGTCGGTGAGCGGGACGTTGAGATCACACCGAACGATGACACGGGAGCCGGTGAGTGAGCCGAGAGAACCGATGGTGCGGAGGATCGCACCACCGCCCTCTGAGGTGATCATCATTCTCAGAGACGTTCGGCAACGATTTTGGTGAGGTCAACCAGACGGTTGGAGTAGCCCCACTCGTTGTCATACCAACTCGACACCTTGACCTGGTTATCGATAACCTTCGTGAGGCCGGCATCAAAAATTGAGGAGTGCGGGTCGTTGACAATATCGCTGGAGACAATGTCGTCTTCTGTGTACTTGAGGATGCCCCTCAGTGGGCCCTCGGCGGCGGCCTTCCTGTATGCCGCCTTGATCTCCTCGACACTCACGCTACGGCTGGCCGTTACGGTGAGGTCGGTGATGGAGCCGGTGGGGACGGGTACGCGGAGTGCGAAACCGTCGAGTTTGCCCTTCAGTTCTGGCAGGACAAGACCGATCGCCTTCGCGGCACCGGTTGAGGTGGGAACGATGTTGATGCCCGCGGCGCGCGCGCGGCGGAGATCCTTGTGCGGGCTATCCTGCAAATTTTGGTCGGCGGTGTAGGCGTGCACCGTGGTCATAAGGCCGCGTTCGATGCCGAAGTTGTCGTGGAAGACTTTCGCGAGAGGAGCGAGGCAGTTTGTTGTGCAGGATGCGTTGGAAATGATGTGGTGGGTCGCCGGGTCGTAGAGATGATCGTTGACACCAATGACGAAGGTGGCATCCTCGTTGGTTGCGGGCGCGGAGATGAGCACCTTCTTGGCCCCCGCCGCAATGTGCTTAGCAGCGTCACCGGCATTTGTGAAGAAACCGGTCGATTCGATGACAATATCGACGCCGAGTGCGCCCCAGGGCAGGTTGGCCGGGTCCCGGTCGGCAAGCGCCGTGATCGGCCTGCCGTTGACAATGATGGTGTTGTCGTCGTACGCGACGGTGGCGTCGAGCCGACCGGTTATGGAGTCGTACTTGAGCAGGTGGGCAAGAGTCTTGTTGTCGGTCAAATCGTTGACAGCAACAATCTCAATGTCGGCACCCTGTGCGAGGGCGGCGCGAAAGTAGTTACGGCCGATCCGGCCAAAACCATTGATACCGATCTTTACGGTCACAAGTGCTCCTGTTCGATGTGCGCGGGTGCGCTCCTACGGTGGCGGAATGGACAGCCCGTCTGCGGGTGCCACAATGGCATCCGAAAACGTCGAACGCTCCTGTTAGACAGTAGCAGTCAGCAGGCCGGGGCACTGTCGAATCAACCGACAGCTCACCCAGAAAGAGCTCGCCGGAGCCTCGGGGGTGCCCGCGTCCACTACTTGGATGATGAGGACCGGGCGCGGTTTCGAGGCATAGACGCCGCCCGCGACCGTCCAGAGGTCACCGCGGTTCACTCGTCATCCCACGGCGCAGAGGCAGGTGGCGGGGCGCTTGCACGGCGGTCCTACGGAAGTAGCAGTAACCCCGCTGTCTGTGCTGCAGCAACCGCAAGCCGGTCCGACACATTCGACCAGTTCACGATCTTCCAAAACGCGGCAACGTAGTCGGCGCGAACGTTCTTATAGTCAAGGTAGTACGCGTGCTCCCAGACATCCAGCATCAATAACGGTATGAGGCCAGCCGGCAGGTTTGACTGTTGGTCGAAGAACTGCACGATGATCGGACGCTGACCGAGTGAATCCCACGCCAGCACGGCCCACCCTGACCCCTGCACGCCCATCGCAACTGCCGTGAAGTGCGCCTGGAATTTCTCGAAGGATCCGAAGCTGTCGGTGATCGCGGCAGCAAGCTCACCCTCTGGCCGGGCACCGGTTGCGGGCGCGAGGTTGGTCCAGAAGATGGAGTGGTTGATGTGGCCGCCAAGATTGAAGGAAAGGTCCTTCTCAAACTTGTTGACGCTGGCGAGGTTGTCGGATTCACGGGCTTCTGCCAGGGCTGCCAGGGCCGCATTAGCACCGGTTACGTAAGCCTGGTGGTGCTTAGAGTGGTGCAGCTCCATGATGACACCGCTGATGAATGGTTCGAGTGCGGCATAGTCGTAGGGCAACTCGGGAAGGGTGTAGTCGGCCATGTTATCTCCTGGATAGTAGTGGTGTGTTTTAGGGGTTCCGGGTTGGTATTCGGGACGGTGAGGTTTCGGAACTGAATTCAGAATTTAGGATTTCAGAATTTCAGAATTTCGGAGCTGAATTCGGGATTTTGAGGTTGGTAGTCGGAGTGTGAAGGGTATTCGGGTTGCACGGCAGTGCGCGGTGTGGGTTGTCACATTTCATCAAAGTCTGCGGGCAGGTTCGCCTCGGTGCCGGGCACACCGAGTTCGGCGGCACGCTTGTCGGCCATTGCCAGCAAACGTCGGATGCGTCCCGCGACAGCATCCTTGGTCATGGGCGGATCCGCGTGGTGACCAAGTTCATCAAGGCTCGCTTCTCGGTGCGCGAGCCGAAGATCACCGGCATAGCGCAGGTGCTCGGGAATATCGTCGCTCAGAAGCTCCATCGCGCGCTCGACCCGTGCACACGCCGCAACCGCCGCCTGCGCGGAGCGCCGGAGGTTTGCGTCGTCGAAGTTAACGAGGCGGTTCGCGGTTGCGCGAACACCTCGTCGTTGCCGCAGAGCTTCCCAGTTCTGGACGGTGGTGGTTGCCCCCATCAGGGCAAGCATCGTGCTGATGGCCTCCCCCTCGCGGATGATTGCCCGATGCACCCCGCGCACCTCTCGAGCTTTCGCCACCACACCCAGCCGACTCGCCGCGCCGACGAGGGCCATTGCCGCTTCATTGGCGGGGCAGATGATCTCCAGCGCAGAGGTTCGTCCGGGGTCGGTCAGGTTGCCCTGCGCGAGGAATGCGCCCCGCCACACTCCCGCGAGTTCCTCGCGAGAGCCGGTCGTTAGTTTATTCGGCAGTCCCCGAATCGGTCGACGTCGCGCATCGAGCAGGCCGGTTTGCCGCGCAAGTGTTTCGCCGCCATCGAGCACTCGCACGAGAAACAAATCCTGTCGTCGCAAACCTGAGGGTGAGATCACCGAGACATCCGGGCGCACCCCGTAGAGTTCGCCGATCTCCCGTGCCACTCGACGCGCAACCGACGGTGAATCGAGTTCAGCCTCAATCGCGATCCGTTGCGAGATGATGTGCAGTCCACCGGCAAACCTCAGCAGGGCAGCGAGTTCCGCTATCCGAACGCCGATTCGCGGGGCGCGAACCGCTGCCAACTCTTCTTTGACATCTGTAGTCAAACCCAATGTGGTGCCCTCTCAACGGTGGTGCTGGTCATGCCGGTTTTCTCGGCGGTGCTCTCGGTCGGACACACACTGGTGCTCGTGATACTCCTCGTACGTGTCATGTCACAGTGGCTCAACGGGGTGTCCCGCTGTCGTGCTTGCTGCCGTTCCCACGCTCGTTCCCGCTGTCGTACTCATTCCCGCTCCCGCGCTCGTCCCGTTCATTCCCGTCCCAAATCACGATGCTTTGCGTTGACTGCAATGTTCGGGATGTCCCGCAGCCGCGTCGCGATCTCGTTGGCCAGCGCAACCGATCGGTGCTTGCCCCCGGTGCATCCAATTGCAACTGTTGCGTGGCGTTTATTCTCGCGCAGGTAACCCGCGAAAACTGTGTGCAAGACTCCGAGGTAGGCATCTAGAAACTCCTGTGCGCTCCGCTGTGCGAGGACAAACGTGGCGACCTCTGAGTTTTCTCCGGTCAGCGCTCGAAGCTCGGGATTCCAGAACGGGTTGGGCAAGAATCGGGCGTCGGCGACAAGATCGGCGTCGGTCGGGATTCCGTACTTGAAGCCAAAACTCTGCACGGTTACACGCAACCCCGCACGTTCCAATTCCGCGAACGTATCGGTGATGCGAGCGGCGAGCTGATGAATATTGAGATCCGAGGTGTCGATAAGGATATCGCTCGCGGCACGCATCTCTGCCATTCTCACCCGCTCGGCACCGATGCCGTCAAGGAGTGTGCCGTTGGCCTGCAGTGGGTGGGGTCGACGGACCGATTCGAAGCGACGAACGAGGGCCGCGTCGGTGGCGTCGAGGAACATAACTCGAACGTTGACACCGGCACGCAAAGCCTGCACGATCTCCTGCAGTTCGGAGAAAAAGCCGCGACCGCGAATATCAACGACGGCGGCGATCCGGGGCAGCGATGCTCCGGCTCGCTCCGCGAGTTCAACGAGCGGGCGCAGCATTTGTGGGGGAAGGTTGTCGACGACGTACCAGCCGATGTCTTCCAGCGCATTGGCGACCGTGGATCGACCGGCACCGGACATTCCGGTGACAATGAGCATCTCCTGCTCGCTGTCGCTCATTGCCGGTTCCCTTTCGTGCGCGGGGTTTCGGACCCGCGCGATTACCCAGCCTACCGGGCGGGGTTGAGGTGTGCGTGGATGGTGGCGGCAAGCTGCGGCCCAATGCCAGCGACTTCTGCGATGGCCGCGATGTTTGCGCGGCGGAGTCGATTCACAGAACCAAAGTGTGCGAGCAGACGTGAGCTGCGGGTGGGCCCGAGACCCGGTATGTCTCTGAGCGAGGTGGAGAGATCACGGCTGCGACGCTGACGCTGGTGGGTGATGGCGGTGCGGTGTGCTTCATCGCGAAGTCGTTGGACAAGGAAGAGTGCCTCACTGTTGCGGGGTAGGATCACGGGGTAGTCAGAGTCGGGAAGCCACAGTTCTTCAAGTCGCTTGGCGATACTGCAGAGTTGGATGCCTCGGACCCCGGACTCCGCGAGGGCGCGTGCTGCGGCAGCGAGTTGGGGTTCACCACCGTCGACCATGAGCAGGTTTGGGCGATACGCAAACTTGTTGCGGCGGGTGGGAGCGGTGGTTCCGTCCGATCCGGTGGGAGCGGTGGGGTTCGATCCGGCAGGAGCGGTGGGGTTCGATACGGGTGAGTCGCCCGTGGCATTCTCCGGCTCACGCAGGTAGGCAAGTCGGCGGGTGAGGACCTGGTAGATCGAGTCGGTGTCGTCACGTGACTGCGCCACAGTGAAACGGCGATATTCGTCTTTTCGGGGAAGACCGTCTTCGAAAACGACCATTGAGGCGACAATGTTTGCGCCTCCGAGGTGCGACACGTCGTAGCACTCGATCCGCAGCGGAGCGTTGGGCATACCCACCGCGTGTTGAAGGTCTTCTAGGGCGCGGGTGCGGCTCGTAAAATCGGCGGTACGGCGCGTTTTGTAGAGCATGAGGGTTTGTTCGGCGTTGCGGGTCGCGGTCTCTAGCAGTGCGGCTTTGTCGCCGCGCTGTGCCTGGCGGAGGTGAACTCGACGGCCCGCTGCCGCGCTCAACCATTCTGCGAGGACAGGGGCATCATCGGGCAAGTCCGGGAGCACGATCTCGCCCGGCGGGGTGTGGTCGTCGCGGTAGGCGTTTTGGAGTGTCTGGTCGATGAGGTCGGGCAGTGGGACATCCAGTTCTTTGTCGACCGTCCACGAGTGCACACTCCGTACCCGGCCTGCGCGCACGACAAAGAGATGGACTGCAGCGGCCAGTTCGTCGTGCGCGATTCCAAACACATCGACATCAACCCGGTCACCGAGCACGACGGCGCTCTTTTCAAAAAAGGTGGTCGCGGCGTGGAGTTGATCGCGGAGCACGGCCGCTTCTTCGTAATCGTGGCGCTCGGCGGCGGCGCGCATGCGTCGGGTGAGGTCGTCGAGAATTCGGGTGTCTTGGTTTTGCATAAACGCAACAAATTGGTCAACAGTGTCTCGGTGTTCGGCAATGGTAACACGGTGAGAACAGGGCCCAAAACAACGCTTTATCTGCCCTGCAAAGCAGGGTTTACCGGTCTGCATGGCCCGTCGATAATCAGAGTCTTTGCACGTGCGGATGGGAAAGAGTTTGAGCAACAGTTCGAGGCTCTCGGTCACCGTCCACATCTTCGGGTAGGGGCCAAAGTATCGGGCACCGGGGATGTTTCGCTTGCGCGTTACGAACACTCGCGGAGCATCTTCACCAAGCGTAATAACGAGGTACGGATAGCTCTTATCGTCTTTGAATTGCACGTTAAACGGCGGGTGCAGTTCATTGATGAGTGCAATTTCCAGTTGTAATGATTCCGATTCGGTGGTGACAACGGTCCATTCGACGGATGTTGCGGACGTCACCATGTGTCGAGTTCGCTCCGGGAGGCCGTGTAGCGGGGCGAAGTAGTTTGAGAGGCGTGCCCGAAGGTTTTTGGCCTTACCGACGTACAGCACTCGGTTATCCGGTCCACGGAACCGGTATACCCCTGGTGCTGTCGGAATTTCGCCGGGGCCGGGCCGGTACGCAACAGTGTCGCTCCGGCCCGAATTCCTATCCTGCGTATGCGGTACCGTATCGCTGCGGTGTACACCGGTATCACCCCGATGCACAGCGATGCCGTTGAGATTCCCAACGGCATCGCCCTGGTGCGGCACCTGAACAGGATGCTCCGACACGGTGTCGTGTGAAGTAGGTGCCACCTCGCTCATTAGCTGACTGCTCCAAGCGTTGCCCCGTTGTTCTCAAAAATCTCACGCAGGAACTGGCCGGTGTGGCTCTCAGCTACCGCTGCCACCTGTTCAGGGGTACCCGTTGCGAGGATGAGTCCGCCGCCGGAACCTCCTTCTGGACCCAGATCGATGATCCAGTCGGCGCATTTGATGACGTCTAGGTTGTGCTCAATGACGATAACGGTGTTGCCACGGTCAACGAGTTCACCGAGCACGAGCAATAGTTTGTGCACGTCTTCAAAATGCAAACCCGTGGTCGGCTCATCCAGGACGTAAACGCTGCGACCGTTGGAGCGACGTTGCAACTCGGTTGCGAGCTTCACCCGCTGGGCTTCGCCACCGGAGAGCGTTGTCGCGCTTTGACCGAGTTGAACGTAGCCGAGTCCCACATCAACGAGGGTTTTCAGGAATCGGTGAATTGCAGAGATCGGTTCAAAAAATTCCGCGGCCTCGCTAATCGGCATCTCCAGAACTTCAGAGATGTTCTTGCCTTTGTAGTGCACCTGGAGGGTTTCTCGGTTGTACCTTTTTCCGCCGCATATCTCGCAGGCAACGTAAACGTCCGGGAGGAAGTTCATCTCAATCTTGATCGTGCCATCGCCCGCGCACGGTTCGCAGCGACCGCCCTTCACATTGAAGCTGAATCGACCGGGCAGGTATCCGCGCGCCTTCGCTTCGGTGGTTTCGGAGAAAAGTGTGCGAATGCGGTCAAACACTCCCGTGTAGGTTGCGGGATTAGAGCGGGGCGTCCGCCCAATCGGAGCCTGATCGACATGCACAACCTTGTCGAGTTGCTCTAATCCCGTTACCCGCCGGTGTTTGCCGGGTACCTTCCGAGCACCGTTGAGCCGATTTGCCAGCACGCGATAAAGAATGTCATTGACCAGCGATGATTTGCCTGATCCGCTCACTCCGGTGACGGCGGTGAAGGTGCCGAGCGGAAAACCAACATCGACACTGCGAAGGTTATTAGCGGCCGCGCCGGTAACGGTGATCATCCGCTTCTTATCAACTCGGCGACGGGATGTCGGTACCTCAATTTGTTTCCGACCGGACAGGTAATCCCCCGTCAATGAATGCGGGTTGGCGAGCAGATCGGCATAGCTGCCGGAGTGCACGACGGTGCCACCGTTAACGCCCGCGCCGGGGCCAATATCGATGATCCAATCGGCGGTGCGGATGGTGTCTTCATCGTGTTCAACCACAATGAGGGTATTCCCCAGGTCCCGCAGCGCGAGCAGTGTTTCAATAAGGCGGCGGTTATCGCGTTGGTGCAGGCCGATACTCGGCTCATCGAGCACGTAGAGCACACCGGTCAGGCCCGAGCCGATTTGGGTGGCGAGTCGAATACGCTGCGCCTCACCACCCGAAAGAGTACCCGCTGCTCGTCCCAGATCCAGGTAACTGAGGCCAACCCGAACAAGGAAATCGAGCCGCATTTTGATTTCGCGCAGCACTTGCGCAGCTATAGCCTGTTCGCGTTCGGTGAGCTCAAGCGTGTCCATGAAGTCGCGGGCGTTGTTCAAGCTCATGAGACAGACATCCGCAATGCTGGTGCCGTTGATGAGCACGGCAAGCACTTCGGGTTTCAGCCGTTTTCCGCCGCAGCTCGAGCAGGGTACCTCGCGCAGGTATTCGGCCCAGCGAGCCCGAGCTTTATCGGTTTCTGCCTCCAGGTATTGGCGTTCGAGGTAGGGCACAACTCCTTCATATCCGGAGACGTATGTGATGTCTCGTCCGTAGCGGCTGCGCAGCTTGACATTGACAGCAAAATTATCGCCCCACAGCACTGTCTGTTGTATTGATTCATCGAGCTTGTTCCACGGTGTTTTCAGCGAGAAGTTGAATGACTGAGCTAGCCCGGTGAGCAGTCTTTCATAGTACTGGTAGAGGTTATTTCCCTGTGATGTCCACGGTAGGATGACTCCGTCGGCAATGCTCAACGTGGGGTCACCGAGGAGAAGGAGTTCATCAACCGCCATCTTGGTGCCGAGCCCGGAGCAGGCCGGGCAGGCTCCGAATGGAGCATTGAAGGAGAAGGTGCGCGGTTCCACTTCGCTGAGCTGGACGGGATGCTGGTTAGGGCAGGATAGTTTTTCGGAGAAGGTGAGCCACGCGGCATCTCCTGATTCGTCAATCAGGTTGATGAGCACGAGACCAGCGCTGAGCCGAAGCGCGGTCTCGAGGGAGTCGGTGAGTCGTCCGAGCCCCTCTGGCCCCGCAACGAGTCGGTCAATAACGACGGAAATATCGTGTTTGATTTGTTTCTTGAGTGTGGGGGGTTCGTCAAGGCGGATGGGTTCGCCATCAACGATTGCGCGTGAATATCCCTGACCGAGTAACTCATTGAAAAAGTCGACAAACTCACCCTTTTTCTGGGATACGACCGGGCTGAGCACTTGGTATCGGGTGCCCGGTGCCAATCCCATGAGCTGATCGGCTATCTGCTGCACTGTTTGTCGCTGAATTTTCTCGCCACACTCGGGGCAGTGCGGCACCCCGACGCGTGCCCATAACAGGCGAAGGTAGTCGTATATTTCGGTGATCGTGCCGACGGTTGACCGGGGGTTCCGGTTGGTGGACTTCTGATCGATGGATACTGCGGGGCTCAGTCCCTCAATGAAGTCAACGTCGGGCCGGTCAACCTGACCGAGAAACTGCCGCGCGTAGGCCGAGAGAGACTCGACATACCGCCGCTGCCCCTCGGCAAAGATTGTGTCAAAGGCAAGTGATGATTTCCCCGATCCCGAAAGCCCCGTGAAGACAACAAGGGCATCGCGCGGCATCTCCACGTCCACGTTTCGAAGGTTGTGGACACGAGCACCGCGCACGCTGAGGTGGGAGTGGCCTAGACGAGGTGAGGTCGAACGAGGTGAGACAGGCACCATGGGAGTTTACGGCTTCTCGTTCTTGTCACAACACCGTGCGGTCATGCGCAGTGAATGTCTTGCTATCGCGAGCGGAGGATGTCTGGTCATACGATATGCCCTACCTTTTCCATTTGCCGCAGCTCACGCTTGAGTTCGGAGACTTCGTCGCGCAGGCGAGCAGCAAGCTCGAATTTCAGTTCCGCCGCCGCCGCGAGCATCTGGGTGTTGAGCTCGCCAATGATGGTTTCTAACGCGTTTGCGCCCTCCGCTGCTCGTCCTTCTCGACGCAACTGCGGTGTGGGAGAGCTGCGGCGCGCATCACGACCGGCGAGCATTGCCTCTGTGTCAGCACCCTCACGGATGAGCTGATCGGTGATATCAGCGATCCGTTTTCGCAGGGGTTGTGGATCAATGCCGTGCAGTTGGTTGTACTCAACCTGTTTTTCACGCCGACGGGTTGTTTCCTCAATGGCCACGGCCATTGAGTCGGTGATCTTGTCGGCATACATGTGAACTTCACCGGACACATTGCGCGCCGCCCGACCAATCGTCTGTATGAGAGATGTCGCTGATCGCAGAAAGCCTTCTTTATCGGCGTCAAGGATGGCGACAAGAGACACCTCCGGCAGGTCGAGACCCTCCCGCAGGAGGTTGATACCGACCAACACGTCATACACGCCCGCCCGCAATTCCGTGAGTAATTCAACGCGCTTCAGGGTGTCAACGTCGGAGTGCAGGTACCGGACACGAACGCCCGCCTCCCCAAGATAAGCTGTGAGCTCTTCCGCCATCCGCTTGGTGAGGGTCGTCACCAGCACTCGCTCGTCACGCTCAGTCCGCAGTCGAATTTCCTCTAAGAGGTCGTCTATCTGCCCCTTCGAAGGTTTGACCACGATCTGAGGATCGACAAGCCCGGTGGGACGAATAATCTGTTCCACCACACCGTCAGCAGTGCCAAGTTCGTATTTGCCCGGCGTGGCCGAAAGGTACACGGTCTGACCGACCCGTGCCTTGAACTCATCCCATTTCAATGGGCGATTATCCATCGCGCTGGGTAGCCGAAAACCGTGTTCCACAAGAACACGCTTGCGCGAGGAATCCCCCTCAAACATGGCACCAATCTGGGGCACTGTCGCGTGAGATTCATCAATGACGACGAGAAAATCATCGGGAAAATAGTCGAGCAAACAGTGCGGGGCTTCTCCTGCGGAACGGCCATCCATGTGTCTCGAGTAGTTTTCAATGCCGGAACAGAATCCAATCTGCTCCATCATCTCCAGATCGAACGTGGTGCGCATCTGCAGTCGTTGTGCTTCCAGTAGTTTGCCGCTGCGTTTCAGTTCCGAAAGCCGTTCATCGAGCTCGTCACGAATCGTGCCAAGCGCGCGCTGCATAATATCAGTGCTCGTGACGTAGTGTGAGCCAGGAAAAATCGGCACCGAATCGAGCTTCTCGGTGATGTTGCCGGTGAGTGGGTGCAGACTGTAGAGAGCTTCTATTTCGTCGCCAAACATTTCGATCCGGATGGCGTGCTCCTCGTAGACCGGAATGATCTCGAGTGTGTCACCGCGCACTCGGAACGTGCCTCGATCAAACGCGACATCGTTGCGGCTGTACTGCATCGACACAAACTTGCGAATCAGCCAATCACGATCAACCCGCTGCCCCACCCGCAACGGCATCATCGCTTTGAGATACTCTTCTGGCGCGCCGAGACCGTAGATGCACGACACCGTCGACACCACCACCACATCGCGACGACTGAGGAGGGAATTGGTCGTTGAATGCCGTAGTCGCTCGACCTCAGCGTTGATGGAGGAGTCCTTTTCGATAAAGGTGTCGGTCTGCGGCACATATGCCTCGGGTTGATAGTAGTCGTAATACGACACAAAGTACTCGACCGCATTATTGGGCATAAGGTCGCGAAACTCGGTTGCGAGCTGGGCCGCGAGGGTTTTGTTGTGTGCCAGCACGAGCGTTGGTCGCTGCACCTGCTCAATGAGCCACGCCGTTGTCGCGGATTTGCCCGTGCCCGTCGCACCAAGGAGCACAACATCGGCCTCTCCCGCGTTGATGCGCGCAACAAGCTCCGCGATCGCCGTCGGCTGATCACCGCTGGGTTGATAGTCGCTGATGACCTCAAACGGCCTCACAACTCGGGTTTCTTCCATATCCCTCAGTGTAGGGAGAGCCACCGACATTCAGGTTCCGGATTCCCCATCCTCCGCAGTATCCGCGAGTATTTCAAGTATCGGAAGCGCCCCCTCAACGAGAGATCTCTGTTCCTGACTCAACCGCGCCAACAGCACGGCGGTCGCTCGCGCGCGTTCCGAGGAGCGCAATCGGGTCGGGTTCACGCGAGTACTCACAGCTGCCGCTCGCGCGCGTTCCGAGCGCGCCCGATGGCCGAAGTCTTTCGCGCGCATGAGGTCCTGCCGCGCGCGCGTTCCGAGCGCGCCCCGTGCACTACCTCTCTATCCCAGCAGCTGTACTCTCCAGCACATACGCACGACGGTCGTTGGGATCCCGCCGCCGCTCAAGAAATCCCGCCCGTTCCAAATCGGCCGCGATTCGCGTCACCATCGGTGCTGCAACCCGTTCCAGCTTTGCAAACTCACCGAGCCGCAGGGGGCCCGTTTTTACGACGGTTGCCAGTGCCGAGAGGTGACTGTGGTTGGTGCCGGGTGTTCCGGAAACTGAGCGGATGCGACGGCTGAGACGCCCGATCGCGAGGGCCATCCGACCCGCGACATCCATGTGGTTTGCCGGAGACAGCGACACGGACCCACACGGCGGCGCAGGCTCTGCCATCAGGGTGAGGAAGATTCTCACCTCTTCTACGGGTCCGCACAGCGGTGCAGGCTCGCACTCGCAACCAAATTCCCCGTCGCTCTCAGGATTGGGGGTTGATCTGTCGGGCGTCATCGCAATGATCGCTGTCTGGGCGTCGCTCTCAGGATTGGAGGTTGATCGGGACATCCTTTTCTCCTCGTGTACAAACCGGACACCACCGAAATACGAAGCGACGGCACCGATCGCACTCGTCACCGCGGCCGCGATAAACACAATTATAAGACCGTCGCGGAAGGGACCGGAAATGATGTGCGGAAAAAACTCCTTACCGGTGAGCGCTGCAGAGTCAACGACCGGATTGTCGAGTAGGCCGGTTGTTCCGAGCAAGCTCTGAATCGGGTTGCATCCAAGGAACGCAGCGAATAAGCTCCCCACCGGTGACATCGCACCGATTTGTGTCGCAATATCCTGCGGTACCCCGTGAGTAGTCAACCCGCTTGCCAGTGCCGTAGGGAGCGAACTCGCAAGACCCGCAATCATGAGGGAGAAAAATACACCGATCGAAAGGAAACTTCCAGCATTGAGAGCAACTCCTGCCATTCCGGATGCCGCACCACGCTCAGTTGCTGGAACGCTGTTCATAATTGCGGTGCAGTTTGGGGCCGAGAAAAGACCAGATCTGATCCCATTAAGTCCGGCAAGGAGCGCAAATTCCCAGTAGTGAAAATTGACGGAAATGAGCAGAAATCCCACAAATATGGCGGCAACCGATAGTAGTCCAATCGTCGCAAATGAACGAGCAAAAACCTGTCTGAAAGAGCACCCAAAACAGGTCCAGAAACTAAAAATCCGATCGTAATCGTAGGAAATAAATTCCTGCCCATAGCGGTGTTGATTCATAGCTGTAACTGCGTAATGGCAACCAAATACCCTGCAGCCAAATTATGAGCATGAACCGTATTCCACCGCGACTGATCGACGCGAGCAACCCGGCAAAAATCCCAAACGAAAACGTGCGAATACGAAACAGTTCCATGTTAAACATCGGTGAAGTTATCCGCTTTTCGATGGCAACAAAAACACATAACAGCAAGATGCCTCCGGCAATTCCGCTAATAACCCACGAGTTACCCCAGTCCTGTGAGCTGTGATCGTACGGCTGTATTCCGTGTGTAATCGCAGTTATCCCTACTCTGAACGTGCAGATTCCAGTCCAGTCAATGCGCCTCGGATTCCTCCTTCCCACTTCGCGCAGTGAGGACCACAACCAGATTGTGCCAATGATTCCAAATGACACCGATACGAGGAAGACACCCTTCCAATTGATTCCGGCTAGCACACCACCAAGGATGAGACCAATGAAACTGCCGGTGATTGCGGCTACCTGGTTGAGTCCCAATGCAAATCCACGTCGTTCCGGGGAAAGGAATCGGTCAAAATTGCGGTCGAGTTGGCAAACAACATGGCACCGCCGATGCCCTGAACTAGTCGCCAACTGATAAGCCACAGTGCAGCACTCCCACCGCGGAATGGATCAATACACAGCGCAATAGTTGCACAGTTAACAACGCAAAACCGACGTTATATATCTGGACACACCCGTACTGATCACCCATGTGACCAAACATAACAACAAATACTACAGTCACCAGCATATATCCCATGAGAATCCATAGCAAGTACGACACATTTTCGAGCTCAAGTGGATTCAAATTGATACCCGTGAAAATGGCAGGTAACGAAATCAACACAATGGACGAATTGATTGTAGAGACAAACATCCCCAGCGTGGTATTTGAGAGAACAACCCAGCAATAATGAGGATTGTCTTTGAGGAAAATACCGCTGCGCACTGAGAGTCCTTTTGAGCGAAGGCGCCACGGGTGAGCGTCACTCTGCGAGGCATTCACATATTAGTTAACTTGTATTAACAATACACAGATCCTCACACCATCGCACAGGCACACCGCACCGGTCCTCCATCCGGTCCATCCAGGGTCACAAGCTGCCACACACGACCCCACCACACGACAAATTATGACCCCTGGATGCAAGACACACGAGCTGAAACCTCGGGCGGAGTACTGCATCGGTGGCCGCGAACGTTCGCGCGCGAGCTTACCCACCTTGGCGTTATTGGCTCCGACGCATCTGTCCGTTCGTGCGCACGGATGAGAGCTACTTACCCGCCGCCGTCTTCGCAGCTTGAATCTTGAACCATAATTCATCGACCGCACTCATGGTATCGGCGAGTGATCCGTCGGTGTCCACAACAATATCCGCCAGAGCGCGCCGCACTGCGGAGTCGGACTGCGAGTCGATGCGAGCCGCGGCTTGCACGGAATCTAGCCCACGAATCTCGGTGAGCCGACGCATCTGCGTGTGCTTCGGAGCATCCGTGACAACAACCATGTCAAACGAATAATCGTGTGCCACCTCCGCAAACAACGGAACATCGTAGACAACAACTGCACCAGAATCCTCCGTAGCCAGGCGCGCAAAGGCCTCGGTGGCAAGCCTCTGAACAGCGGGGTGCACAATTGCGTTAAGCCGGTCGCGTGCCACAGTATCGTGAAATACGATCTTGCCAAGCTTGCTGCGGTTAAGAACCCCCTGTCGGTCCAGGATATCCGGACCAAATGCCTCGACAATCTGCGCGAGCGCCGGTGAACCCGGTTCAACAGCTCTGCGAGCAAGAACATCGGCATCAACAACAATTGCTCCGTGTTCTGCCAACCGCCGGGCAACCGTCGATTTTCCGGATGCGATACCACCTGTTAGCGCGATCAAGAACACGATCTCAGCCTACTGGGATGTCCCGCGCTCCCGTGTCGCCCGCCCAAGACCACTCCGTACCTGTGCGCACCGCTCGGCGTCCCGGATCTCTGCCCCACGCACGAGACCGTTGGTGTGCCCTCAGCCCAGGCTCAATCCTGACCCAGTCCGCGTTCTATGCCCGCGATAACTGCCGGATCAGTCGGCACTGTCCGCGAGCGGAATCGCAGCACCTCACCGCCCGGCAACAAGAGGAACTTTTCAAAGTTCCATCGCACGCGACCGCTCTCACCAGAGCTATCTTCGGCCTGAATAAGTTCAGCAAATATCGGATGCTGCGATTTTCCATTGACGGCAATTTTCGCTGCTAACGGAAAAGTGACTCCGTATGTCACCGAGCAAAATGTGGCAATATCTTCGGCAGTTCCAGGCTCTTGTCCGGCAAACTGATTGCACGGGAACCCGATAACTGTAAACCCGCGCGTCTGATACTGTTTCTGCAGTTCCTCCAGCTGGGTGTACTGGCGCGTGAATCCGCACTTTGACGCCACATTAACAAGAAGAAAAACGCGTTTATCATAGTGCGCTAACGTGGTTTCTATACCGTCAATATTCTCAAAAGGGATGTCGCGAATACTCATGCATGCCATGCTACGCCGTTTCTAGGCAACACGACACCACTGAGACAGTGCGTGCCCGACCCGCTGAGTGGGGCGGTTGCGCCCTGTCAACGACGGCGTAAATGCCATCGGACGCCCGACCCGCTGAGTGGGGCGGTTGCTGGCGGCGCTCCAGCGCCCAACAGCTGAGTGGACTCCCGTGCATGTCGAGCAGACCCGGTCATGATGATTGATGTCACTCGCCCGTGTTCAAGGGCAACACGTGGTGATGTTCGTGTTCACTGGGTCAAGGGTTGTATTTCTATGGGTATACATGACGGTCATGTGTTGTTAGGTTGGGCGGGTTCAGATCGAGAAGGGTGTGGGGTGCTGGGTGGTCTGTTCGGCGGATCGCTGTGGTGTTGGGTTGGTCTGTGTCTGCGGTGTCGCGGGAGGTAGGTCTGGAACAGGTGGGTGCCGTTGAATGAAATGCGTCATACCCGCCTGTTATCGGGGTGTTCGGTTACACATCTGGTCCGGTAACCACAACGCAGTGCCGGGCAGAACGGGCAGAACACCGATGCCGGAAACGAGCAACCAACTCCCACCGGCCACGTGTGTTTGCGCAGGATCGGATGATGATGGCCTGGGTGATAGACAGGCTCCGGGCGGGGTGGACACCCCGGATGATTCGCAGGCAGGCGTCGGATCGAGTTCCGAGAGAGCCCACGAATGTGGGTGAGTTGCGACACCATCTACCAGTGGATCTACCACTCCCACCAGCACCACCGTCAGTTGTGGCAGTACCTACCCCGCGCGCACCAACAACACCGCAAAACTTTCGGGACCGATCCCGTCGCCCTGCCTCCTCACGCACGACGGTCTGTGACCATGGACAACGGTACTCAAGATGTGCCGTCATCATGAACTTGTCACTTTGGTATTGCTGTGATTGCATATATGTTTCGGTAGGTTTCTGCCGGTGCTACCCAGCCGAGGTATTGCCGGGCTTGGTCGTTTACCTCGGTGATGATCCCTCAGAACTCGTTCTCGGTCACAGTTCGGAACTCGGTGCGTTTGGGCAGGTACCGTCGGATTCGACTGTTGTAGTACTCGTTCGCGCCCCGCTGTCATGCTACGTGGGGGCCTTACTCGGCAGGTGTCCATGCCCCACCAACCCCCCAGTTCGTAGTGGCGGTACATCGTTAATCCCATTATCCATCGTCACAGACAACCGCGTCTGGAGGGCAGAACCCGTGGGATCAAAAGTGCGATCTGTATCACGCAGACAACCGCGTCTAAGAGGGCAAAACACCGAAGATTGCGTGCTGAGGAGCGATCCAGCTCGTAACCCGTCTCGCCCCCATCCTGCGCGAACACCCGCGGTTGCTACGCCTCCGGCAACGCAGTTCAGTCCACCCTCACACTGAGCCAAATATAGCTGTATATCCATACCCATAGAA
>Ga0081606_1000240_pt1 | contig 26478 bp, 31 predicted proteins | sample EareggfetidaYelm_FD_71127 | JGI IMG/M metagenome (GOLD analysis project Ga0081606, IMG submission 71127) | Earthworm egg capsule microbial community from the University of Washington, USA - E. fetida Yelm (SPADES assembly) (version 2) | ecosystem: Host-associated > Annelida > Reproductive system... | reverse complement strand
CGTGGTGGTACCTATCGCGATTATCTTCGTGTTCTGTCAACGGTATCTCGTCCGCGGCATTCTTGCCGGATCAGTCAAGGAGTAGCACGTGAAAATTACTCGTGTCGATGTGGTTCTCGCACCTCGCCCGGCGGTGAACCCGCCGTTCAGGTGGCGCACTGGGTTACCCGGATCCGAGGGGACATACACCGGTGCCTGGCTGGTTATTGAAACCGATGAGGGGCACACCGGTTACGCCTTCACCGTGCGCGGAACCATTCTCGCCGACCTCGTCGAACGGCGAATTCGATCGGAGCTGCTGGGGGTAAATCCGCTGCGGCGAGAGTGGTTGTGGCACCGAATGTGGGAGCTGGACCGGATTGAAGAGTTTCCGCTCTACACGCTCGGTGCGGTCGATGATGCACTCTGGGACATTGCCGGTAAGGCTGCGGGACTGCCCGTACACGAGCTCATCGGGTCATTTCGGGAGGAGATTCCGGCGTATGCTTCGACCGTCACTTTTGACACGATCGAAGAATATCTAAATGTTGCTGATCAGTGTCTTGGGCTGGGATTTCCCGCTATTAAATTGCACGCGTGGGGCGACTGGAAACGGGATGCCGAACTGTCGGTGCGGTTGCGCGAGCACGTGGGTCCAGATATCCCGCTCATGTTCGACGGATCGGCGGGTTTTGATCTCGCTGACGCGATTGCGCTCGGGCGAGTGCTGCACGAAGCCAACTATCTCTGGTACGAAGAGCCCATGCGGGAATTCAGTGTTACCGCGTACAAACTGCTTTCCAGGCGCGTGAACATTCCGCTGCTCGTTGCCGAGACGAGTGACGGCGCACACATGAACTCGGCGGACTTTATCGCGGCGGGAGCCGCAACCGCCGTGCGCACCGGCACCACGTATCGGGGCGGACTAACAGGTGCCCTGCGCACAGCCCACCTGGCTGACTCGTTTCTTATGCGCGCAGAGGTGCACGGTGGCGGGCTCGCGAACCGACACCTGTGCATGGCCATCCCCAATACGACCTACTACGAAAGTCTTGTCACGACATCCTCGCCCGTGGTTCGAGCACCGGAAGTTGACGCGCGCGGAATGGTGCGCGCACCGGAGGGGCCGGGCATGGGATGGGAAGGCGTGTGGGCTGCCGAAGGTGTTCCCCCCGAACTCGCAGCACGCGCCTGGTGAACTCTGTGATCATCTGGGGTGATCTCGGAACAAAGAGGTCCAGGAGATGCGTGATCGTGCCGTTCTCGCGGGAAGTTCCACTGAGGAACGGGCGTGTTGTTATCGCTCACCGGTAGCACACACCAAAACACCACCTCATCTGAGAGTCACACAGCAAATTCTCTAAAAATCAGGGGAAGGTCAGGGCTCGCCGATATGGTACCGTAGCGCTGTGGGTCACAGGGGAACCACTCTGGCGATCATCCCCATCCCATCAGCAGAGAGTGAGGGTAGTGCAGTGGTTGAGCGTTTGTATGCAGGTGTATTTTTATCAGTTGCTGCGGTCGCTTCGGTTGAGTTCAATGGCTGTTAATTGCGGTGTTGGCAGGATGGTCATTGTCGGTTTTGTCGTAACTTTTCTCGTTGGGTGTAGCGTGATGAAGGAGCGGTCGCCTGCGGTGTTAGAAGATGGGCATTTTTCTGCGTCGAGTGTGAGTTCTTGGGCGAATGAGATCGCTGTTGAACGTGATAGAGCAACTGATGAGTTCGCGAGGGAGATTCTTGAGGACGGGGTGATCTCGGAGCAAGAGTTCCAGGAGGTGCGTGATCGTTTTCAGCGGTGCCTCGGTGCCGAGGGTATAGCCATCAGTAGTTACGGTTTTGATGACTCGTTCGAGTTCGTCTCTCCGAACCCCGATGGTGATCGAACGCAGGAGGTGGTCGAGTTCTGTTCACGGTCATCGAGTGAGGACGTTGTTGGTCGTCTATTTTCCGCGATGCGGCGCAACCCGGACAACCTGGATGAGGATGAGATCGTATTTTCGTGTTTGGTTCGCTCGGGTGTTCTTCCGACAGGGTATTCTCTGAAGGAATTTAAAAGTGATTCACTAAAAGTTACTAACGGCGGTTCGCCAAACAGGTATCCGTTCGTAGACCACAAGGCTGGCGGGGAGGCACTGCACGTGTGTGAGTATGATCCACTTGGTTTGAGTGAGTAGGTAGAGTCATGGTGTTTCGACGATCACGTCAGGGATTGGCGCTCCTTGTGTCATTTTGCTCGTGGTTTGTGCCTTTGCGGTGGGACTTTTGTTCGCGTTTCCCTCGTCTGTTCCGGCATCTTTGGGAAGAGATCCTGGTGTCGTAACGACCTTTTTACCCAATCAGATCGACCTCGTTGATAGTCGTGAGTCACAGGTAACGGTTACCGTGGGCGCGGGTGCTAAAATCACATTCGCACGTTCTGGAACTGTGACATCGTTGAACTGCGCAAAAGGTCGCGCTATGGAATCGTGGCACTCTCACATGGCCTTAGACGGGCGTGCTTTGCTCAACGTTGCAACCGCGACGCCGCTGTGGTGAGATCTGCAAGAGGGAGACTCGGAACCGGGCATCTTCGCGCTTCAGTCTGAACTCACACGCCTCGGATTTTCCATCAGGGTAGATGGTGTTCTGGGTGAGGCTACGGTTCGGATTATTCGGACTCGACTGGAGGAGATTGGTGCCGCGATCGCACCTGGAATCACCGGAATTGAGCGACAGAATCTGCTGTGGCTGCCCACGCCAACAGTCCAAGTATCTCGGTGTCTCGAAGTTCTTGGATCAACTGTTCAACAGGGTGCTGCGTTTGTTGAACTGACTCTTCCCATTGTGTCTGTACAAACTCAGGTTCCATCTGATCTGCTCCCTGGCGCCCGGCTGCTTGTTGTGGGCGATGCGCGTTTTCCTATCGATGAACGGGGTCGCATTGTGTCAGACGCCGAATTGACAAAATTCGTGCCGACTCCTGGTTATCTCAGCACGCTTGCACAGGGAGGAGAGTCTTCACAGGGAATGATGGGGGAACAGAATAAAACCGATCAAAATAAGAAGTCAGGTTCCCTGAAGGGAAAGCTTGAGCTCGAAACCGCGATTAAAGCATGGGTCGTTCCCCCATCAGCGTTGGGAGCTATTTCAGGTCGTGACGCCTGTGTATCAGCAGAAGGAAAACCGGTATCGGTGAAAATTGTCGGATCTGAACTGGGAAAATCATACGTTGTGTTCTCCGACACGGGTACGCAACCAGTGCCGCTGGATGTGAAACCTCCCAAGTCTCTAAAGTGCCGATGAAGAACCCCACCGCATCGGTTGTCCTCGAGGGAGTACAGCACAGATTTGACACCGGTAGATTTCTTTTCCACCCGGTGACCAGGCGATTTCAGTCCGGAATACGGTATGCGCTACTCGGCCCTTCAGGGTCAGGGAAGTCAACACTGCTCAGTATCATCGCCGGATGGCTCGTCCCGAGCGAAGGATCGGTCTTCCACTCACCAAACGGTTGCAAATTGTCGTTTCATCGGTGATCTTGCGACAGATTGTGGTCTTCTGGCGGGGCGGGTGGGCGCGGGCGGAAACCCGTGCCCGACGTGTCACGCTAGTGTGAACTGTGGCTGACTATCTCCAGACTCGAGTTGCTGACGGGGTCGGCTACCTGACGTTGACCCGCCAACGGGCACTCAACGCACTTAACTTCGCGCTGGTGACAGCGCTCACCGATGCCCTGACGAGGTGGCGCACCGACCCTGAGGTTGCGGTCGTTGTGCTCGCAAGTGACAACGAGCGTGCATTGTGTGCGGGCGGTGATCTGCGCGAACTCTACGGACTACTTAGTCGTGGCGAACTCGAGCGCATCCGATCATTCTTCTGGCATGAATATCGCCTCGATGCGATGATTGCGTCCTACCCGAAGCCGGTTGTTGCAATCATGGACGGCATCACAATGGGTGGTGGCGTCGGTATCGCGGGTCATGCCGATGTGCGGGTGGTTACCGAGTGGTCACGAATCGCAATGCCCGAGACTCGGATCGGATTTGCTCCCGACGCGGGGGGCTCGTGGCTCCTGGCCCGTGCACCCGGTGAAACAGGGCTGTACCTCGGCCTCAATTCAGAAGAGATGGATGCCGCGGACGCGCTCTACGCGGGCTTCGCCGATGTGTTCGTCCCGCGCGAACGACTGTCGGCACTGTTGCAGGTGCTCGCGGAGCGAGCCGGCTCGTGCGACCCCGCTGAGATCGCACTTTTGTTCACGGAATCCCCTCCTCCGTCTAAACTTGCACGTTTGCGTTCGTGGATCGATGCGTGCTATTCAGCACCGACGGTGCCCGAGATCGTCGCGCGATTGCGGGCCATTCCAGAGGACGCACCGCACCGCACCGCCGACGAACTGCTGGCACTCTCCCCCACTGCGGTGGCCATCACGCTGGCGGCGATCCGGTGTGCCCGGCGAATGCCGCAGCTGGAGGATGTGCTCGAGCAGGAATTTTATCTGGGCACGTGGTTTGCGGGGCATCCCGATTTTCAGGAGGGTGTTCGGGCTCTCATCATTGACAAAGACTCGAAGCCTGCGTGGCATCCCGCAACCCTGGCCGAACTGCCACCGGATCTTGGAGAGCGGGTGCTTGCCGCCGCAGGCTCGTCACAGGCATTATTCCTGTCGGTCATGCGTTCTGATGAAGGGGATTGACATCGGGAACTTATAGAACCGACCACGGTTTGCCGCCACAGCCGCCAGGATACCGAAGATCGTGCGGATGATCAGAAGGGTGGCGATGATGAGCACGCCGATCCCGAGCACGACAAGTCCAGTCACGAGAGCACTCTCGTCGCCGACAAGGATAGTGTCGTTGGCGCCGTAAACGAGGTCGGAGCTGGCAATGATCACGTCACCAACGAGCGCGACGATGGTTCCAAGGGTGACCCCGATGGTCGTGGTCAGTTGGAAGTTGAGATCTGTGGCGGTGTGTGACCGAACGAATGGCCCGCGTTTGCCGTAGACGAGAAACATGATCGTTGAGGTAAGCCACCCGAAGAAGATGCCCAGGACGTGGGTGAGCAGAGCTATTTGCTTTTCATCGCCCGGGCTGAGAGGCGGGGTTGCGGCCTGAGGGTAGTTGTAACCGGGGGGTGTGTGTTGCGGTTGTGTGTACCCGGGTTGCGGTTGTGTGTACCCGGGTTGCGGTTGTGTGTACCCGGGTTGCGGTGTGTACCCGGGTTGCGGTGTGTACCCGGGTTGCGGTGTGTACCCGGGTTGCGGTGTGTACCCGGGTTGCGGTGTGTACCCGGGTGGCGGTGTGTACCCGGGTTGCAGTGTGTGTTGTGGTTGTGTGTACCCGGGTTGTGGTGTGTGTGGAATGTGGGGTCCACCGTGTCCCACAGGCGGGTTTTGTGGGTTTCCTTGCTGCTGCGAGTTACTGGGCTGGGACTCGGGTGCCTGCACGCCCGGCTGCGGGGTTCCGGCCGCGGACGGGTCTGGCTCTTGGAACTCTGGGGTGTCTGACGACATGTGGATCAACCTACTTCTACGTTTACTATGATAATTCTGGGGGAAGCTTGAATCTTACATGAGAAGCGCGGCCGAGTCCGCAACGCCGACGTGCCGTGCATCCGGTGTGATGATCAAGGCTCCGATGGAGGGCCGCGATTACGGTTTGATGAAGTTAATGGTCAACGGGAACCGGTAGTACTGGCCTCTGTTTGTGGCCATTGTTGCCCTGATGCCGACAACTATCTGGTAGACGTAGACTGCCAGGATAGCCAAGCAGAACACGAGGTAACCCAGCCCGATGGCACTGTAATCGCCCTGGTGGCGTGACGAGTCGCTAAACCACTCGTACACATGTGCGTTCGTGTAGTGGGTGGCTATACCGACATTACCCGTAGCAACGGTGATGATAAGGGCGATCATTCCGAAGACTGACAGGACGACTATCGTGAGGGCAATTGTCAGTTGAAAATTGAGGTTGTTCCTCGTGTGTTCCCGAATGAACGGCCCGCGCTTGCCGTACGTGAGAAACATAACCAGCGAACTGATCCAGCAGAAGAAAATACCGAGCACATGCGTGAGCACTGAGAACTGAATTTCTGTTGTCGGGTCAAGCGGAGCGCGAGCCGTCTGGGCGTAGTAACCGGATTGTGGGTAACCGGGCTGTGGGTAACCGGGTTGTGGGTAACCGGGTTGTGGGGAGCCCGGTTGGGCACTTGGCTGGGCATAGTATCCAGGTTGTGGTGCCTGGTTGTAGTAGGACTGTGGGTAACCGGGGTGGGTGTAACCCGGTTGTGCGTAGTATCCGGGTTGTGCGTAGTACCCGGGTTGTGGTGCCTGCCCGAAGTGTGGCTGCTCGTAACCCGGCTGCTGGTATCCGGGTTGTGGTGCCTGTGGATATTGCGGTTGTGCATGACCCGGCTGAGAAGGCGGTGCCTGCGGCACAGACTGCGGTTCCTGCGGCTGTTGATCGGGTGGTGGCTGATCCGAGGTTGCTCCTGTCATAAGGCTAGTCTCGCAGACAACAAGCACCTGCGGGCAAAAATTATCCGCGCCATCCTGGCTGAAGCACCCTCTATGGTCCAGTTCAGCGAACGAAGCCTCAACAGCCAAGCTACTCACCAAGTCCATAGATCTCAGGATGCGGGCAGTCTATCGGGGCTCGGAGCGATGAACCGCTAGCGTTAGGCCATGATCTCGGGATGCGGGCAGTCTATGCTCGCCGGGTTGGACGGAGACAAGATATTCCTCACAACCTCGTCACACGGACACCCTCGCTTGGGTAGTTGTGATGGTCGGGCCATCCGTGACCACAACCTCGATACACGGGAGCCTTTGAGGTGTGGCTGCAAGAAGGGCATGCGATGTTATATCAAGTGATTTTCACAAGATTTTTCCAGTTGAGCTAAAAGGCTGTGCCTTTCTGAATTCGAAGGCCCCACAATGCGAGTGCACCGGAAATTGGGATGACGGCGAGTGCCTTCCATAGAGTGTTGCCGGGAATTTGTGTGGACGTGTATATTGCGGGCAAGAGGTCGAATAAATGTTTCAGGGGGTTGAGCTGGAGGAGGGGTTTGGGCCAACCAGGTAGACCGTCTATCTGTGCTGCTGAACCAGATCCAAAAAACATGGTGAAAAATACTGCTGCGCTTATTGGCTGGGTTGTTCGGGAACTAGTCGGAAGACTCCCTAGAAAATATCCAATACAGCAAAGCCAAGAAATGAGCAGCAAAACTAGACCGAGAAATGCTGGGTCTAAAACTTCGGGACGAAGACCATTAACGACACTGACTACAACGATGATGATTATGCTCGCAGCCACGACAAGAGCAAGAGTTGCAAGAATTACTGCGGCAGCAAAATTCCTCCGGGAATTGGCATGACCCGGTAGCGTTGACCTACTCCTTTTCTTCGCAATTCAGCCAGGTAGATCGGAAGACCCATAACCAGCAAATTTACCGCAATTGTGCCGATCAGAGTGGGGAACATGAAATCGATGAAGCGGATGCCGCTACTTACCTCATTGTCCGCGTAAGGTAATCCGATAAACATGTAGATAACTAGCGGAAACGCGAGGCGGAAAAAGACAGCAATCGGCTCTCGCACAAGGAGTAAAAGTTCCTGCTTCGTCCACACAGCAAGTATTCGAAAGAGCACCCCTCGCGGTATCGGAGTAACAGGCGCGTTTCGAGGTGTGGTGGCCTCACTCGTCATTTTCGGCTTGCTCCTCGTCTGATAGAAAAAATCTTCCAAGCGCACCGGTCAAGAGAGGATATCGGTATCTTCGCCGTGCGCACTCTTCAGCAGCTCGCTCCGAAAGTGTTCAAGCTTTCCCTGTTCCCCAATCACTATGGTCACATCTCCGACTGTTATCCGACGCAGGCTCGCAGACGTGAGCAGGGCAAATACCGCAGTGGACGCACCACGCATACGAATCCGCTGGTCGGTTCATCCAACACGAGAAGCGGCGGGTCACCCGCAGACGCGAGCGCAACATCCAGCCGCCGACGCTGCCCACCAGACAATTTTTCGATAAAATCCCTGCGCTTCTCGGTCAGCCCCATATCCGCAAGTAGCTGCTCGGCTGCTACCGGAGCTCGGTAGAGCGAGGGCGCAGCGGCAATGGCTTCGGACACTCTGATCCGCCGAGGAAGGCCAGCCTGTTGAAGCTGCACCCCAACAGAATCCGGTGCGGCCCGCCCGGTTCCACCGGGACATCCAGAATTCGAGATTCCCCCGACGTCGGCCTTCGCAGACCAACAAGCATCTCCATCGTCGTCGTCTTTCCCGCACCGTTCGGTCCAACGATTACGACAACCTCACCCAAGCCGATGCCAAACGCCACATCTGCCACCACGAGATGATCCCTGTACTGTTTTTCGAGTCCTCAGCACCGCGCAACGTTTGTTCGTGACAATCAAAACCCCAGTCTTATGAAAATAAACGAACCAAACAACGGAATATGAAGAGTGTAAAATCGACGCGGCCGCCGACGGATCAGCTAACCTACAGGTCAAGTGTAAACCAGCAACAGCAACAGCCAGGTGCAACCAGACTCTCAGCTGCAGAGTGCTTCTCTTTTACCGCGAAATAGTTGACAGCATGTCCATTCTCACCCTTGAAGTCATGCAAGATCAAAAGCCAACAACTTCAGAACTTTCGAAGCGTCGAGACAACCTCCATCTCCACCCCGGTACCGCGACTTTAGCTTGAACTGCAGTAGCTCGCGCGTGCGGGGTGGGAGTGGCGGGAGAGGATGTCCCTGCCGAGTTCGTCCGCAGTAGCTCGCGCGTGCGGGGTGGGAGTGTGACCTCAGCCACGTCTTGATGTACTCGCTGAGTGTCACCTGCCCCTGTCTCGGGTCGCGTCACGTGCCGCGCGTCCGGTCGGCGCGCTCGCCCGCGAGCCATGCCTGCGCCTCATCCTTGGTCGGGAACGGGTGTCGAGCGGCATGATTGCCCCTTGTTTTCAGCACGTGAGTCCACGAAAGGGGCTTAGCTCGCTTTCACCTTGAGGCGATACCGACCAATAAAACTGCCCCTGACCGGCGGTTTTACCTCAGAGTGGATGACGGGAATCGAACCCGCGTTATCAGCTTGGGAAGCTGAAGTTCCCAAAGTCGACCACGAACCCCTGGTCTAAGCCACCTCGTTCTGCGGTCGGGCTTCCCTGAGTTTCCGGGGGAACTGGCCGCTTCGCGACGGTGCTGAGACGATTCTACAACGTCGTCGATCTGCACGGATCTGCGGCGGAATCGGGTCTGTTTCCACGTTTCTCCGTCGTTTCTCCATCGTCGTTTCCTCGGCCGCTCGCCCTAGTGATCGCCCTGCTTATCGCCTTCAGGTCCGTGCTCGCGTGGACCCAGCTCGAGGCGCTGCCCCAGTAAGCCCGCGGGAGCTTGCCTGTCCGCTCAACCCTGGGAGGACTCGCATGAGCTGCCCCAGTAAGCCCGCGGGAGCTTGGCGTTAAGTCCGTCACCAAATGAAGCGCGTTTGTCTTGCTACCCTCCTCAAATGTCTCGATGACGGAAGGCAAGCGATGCGATGACGAGAAGGACGAAAGTCCAACAGGCCATGACGGCTCCACCCGTGATTGGGTCCAGAAGACCAATTCCTGGGTATGCGGTCAAGAGCTGAATTCCGGCGAGATCGGGGAGATATCTAACGATAGGAACGATGCTCACGAGTGAGATGGTGAGCCCGAGAACGAGCGGCACAAGAACGATGAGCGGCGCGATCAGTGATCGAGTCACGATAGTAATCGTGGCAGCGACGATGCTGATGAGAATGTAGTTGACCACGACTCCAAGCAGGTTCCAGGCCATCCCCGGCGTGAAGTTTGTCAGCGGGAGGCCGTGGTCACCAAGTGCCGCGTGTTCGAGGAGGACTGCCGCGACGGTGGCGATCATCGCGATGAGTGTCGCCAGCGCCCCGAGGACGCAGAGTTTGGCGGCGAGTATCCGCCCGCGTTGGGGAGTCGCTGTCAGAGTCGTCGAGAGTTGGTTGTCGGTGTACTCGGTCCCGCAGATGAGAACCGCCATTAGTATCACCAAGGGCTGACCGAATCCGGCAGTCTCGAAACCGTGGGACTCAACTGGAAAGGCGAGCGCGGCCGCGCTGTCGGGGTCAAACGCCAGGCCGGACATGAGAGCGAGAGTCGGTGGGAGTAACAGTGCGGCGAGCACTGTCATCTGAATGCTCCTGAGCGTTAGAGCCTTTGTGAGCTCGGAATGGAGCGAGTTCCGGAAACGGCCGGTCATGTGTCGCGCCGGACAAAGACGGTAAAGGAGATGGCCAGGAGGATGAGCGCCCAGGCGGCCTGAACGATCCCGCCGGCTAGTGGGGCCAGATAGGCGCCGCCGTCAGGATCACTGTACATTGCCGCTCCGGCTGCAATCGGCAGAAAACGAGCACCAATCCAGAGCCTGGTAAGGAGGTCACTTATGCCGATCACGAAGGGAATCAACAGGATGAGTGGAAGGATCGCTGTCCGTGCGAGCGTACCGATTGCGAACGCCATAAGTCCGGTTAGTATCCACGCTGCAGTCACGCCCGCAATGTGCGCCCAGATTGCAGGCGACAATGCCCACGGGCTGACGCCGCTGTTGGCGGATGCGTGAGTGATGACGATCGTGCCCCACATCGTGAGGAATGCAGTGGCCCCGATGATGACGGTGAGAAGGGCGGACTTGACGAGAAAGACCGCGGCCCTGTTCGGCGACGCGATCAAAGTGGTCCGAATCTGCCTGCCGGCGCCATACTCGCTGCCCGCCCACAGAGCACCGAGCGCAACGATAAGGACATAGCCGAATCCGGCCATATCGAATCCTTGGTATTCGACTGGTATTGGCTCTGAGGAGAAGAGCCGTGGATCGTCCGCCGGGAGATCCGCACCGGATGCAGCGTTGGTCCATGCCATCGGCCAGGTCACCAGAATGGTGACTGTGGCGAGGATCAGTGTTATTCGGGTTGTGAAGAGCTTTGTGGCTTCCGCAGCAAGAAGATTGCGGGCTGTCACGGAGTATCCGCCGATCCCGCATCGTTCGACGGATGGTCGCCGTGCCCTTCGGTCAATGCGAAGAAGGCGCTTTCGAGCGAGTGGTATCCAGCCCTGACATCGCCGGACGTACCCTGCGCCACCACTCGACCTTGTGCGATAATGACAAAGTCATCGGCAGTATCTTGCATCTCGCTCATCATGTGGCTGGACACGAGGACAGTTCTTCCTTCGTCGGCCATCGAGCGCAAGAATCGTCGCATCCAGCGGATGCCGTCGGGGTCAAGCCCGTTCGTGGGTTCGTCGAGAACCAAAACGGCGGGATTGCCCAGCAAGGCGGCGGCAATTCCGAGGCGTTGCCCCATGCCGAGCGAGAACCTGCCCACACGCATCCGCCCGTCGCCCTCTAGCCCGGTGAGCTCAAGTACCTCCGTGATTCGACGCTTGGGGATTCCGTTGCTCTGGGCTACCCAGGTAAGGTGCGCTCGAGCGGTTCGTCCCCTGTTGGCCCCGGGCCCCTCCAGCATCGCCCCGACAGTCCATAGCGGGTTCTTCAACCGCCGATATGGTGTCCCGCTAATGAGTGCTATGCCTGAGTTGGGGGAGTCCAGGCCGAGGAGGATCCGCAGCGTTGAGCTCTTTCCAGCGCCGTTGGGGCCGAGAAGGCCGGTCACGCGGCCGGGTGAGACGCTGAACGAGACGTCGTTGACGACGGTCCTACCTCCGTGCCGCTTCACGAGGTGCGAAATCTGGATCATGTTGACCAGTCAACCGACAACTGCGAATCTGGTCGTCCTGCAGGTGTTGACAGTTCGCCAGCGTTTGAGGAGGCAAGGCACATCCCCCGACGTGTCGTCAATCAGCGGATGTTGACAGTCTTGGCCCGATGTTAGGGGCTCTTCAGGGAGTGACGAGGCGAGCCTCGTAGGCCAATACGACCAGCTGGGCACGGTCCCGAGCGCCTGTCTTGGTGAGAATTCTACTCACGTAGGTGCGGACCGTTGCGTGGGTCAAGAAGAGTTCGATTGCGATCTCATCGTTGGACTTCCCTCGGGCGACCAATGAAAGGGTTTCGTGCTCGCGGGCTGTGAGCGTGGCAAGGCGCGGGTCTGATCGTGATGCCGCTTGCGCCACCTGGTGCAGCGACGAAATTAGTCGCCGGGTGACCTCCGGGGCGAGCAGGGCATTGCCCTCGTGGACAACACGAACAGCACGCAACAGATCTTCGGGCGGTGAGTTCTTGAGCAGGAAGCCTGATGCTCCTGCTCGAAGTGCGCCATACAAGTAATCGTCGGCATCGAACATTGTGAGGACGACGACCTTGGGTCGATCGCCCGATTCGCACAGGCGCCGGGTGGCCTCGATCCCGTCCATGCCTGGCATCCTCGCATCCATGAGGACCACGTCAGGTCTTGTCGACGCGACGAGTTCAACGATTGATGCACCGTCTGCAGCTTCACCGACGACGCAGATATCCTCCTGCGCCTCGAGGAGAAGCCGGAATGACGCGCGGAGCAACTCCTGATCGTCTGCAATTGCTACGCGGATCTGTGCTGTCATGTCAGCGTCTCTCTTGTTCGTGGGTCCAGCGGAAGTTGGGCATGCAGTTCGAGTCCTTCATTGCCGCGGTTGCGGATTTCGATGGTGCCGCCCAGCAGCGCGATGCGTTCGCGGATCCCTCGTAGGCCGTGCCCCTCGGGAGCTTTCAAGGTGATCCCGCGTCCGTTGTCGGATACCGCCAGCATCACCACGTCGTCGTCCGCACTTACGCTCACGGCGCAGCGAGTGGCATCCGAGTGTCGAATGACGTTAGTGACCGCCTCGCGGACAATGCGGTGAACGGTCATTCTGACGCGAACGGGAAGCAAATTCACATCCTTCGCGTCCATTGACACGTCGATTCCTGCGCGTTCGGCAGATGCGGCTGTCTCTCGCAGAAGCAAGTCCAGTGGTGCACTTAACGCGTCCTCGGGGTCGTCCTGACGTATCTCCTTGAGTAAGAAGCCGAGTTCAGCAATCGCTTCCCGAGAGGCCGACTCTATCTCCGTGAGTATCTCGCGTAGCGCCTGTTCATCCATCGTATGTATGTGGGCTGCGATCCCAGCTCGTACGCCGATCATTCCTAGCGAGTGCGAGAGGACATCGTGAACGTCCCGAGCCAATCGAGTTCGTTCACGAAGGGCGCTGATTTCGATGGTGAGCTTCTCGCCTCGGCGTACGTGCACGCCATAGGCCCATGACCCCGTCAGGATGATGCCGCTAAAGAGTGCTGAGCGCACTGAGGTTTCAAGCCCAGGTGTCGCCGCAATTGCCAGGATGCCGAGCGCTAGCAGGGTGAAGATGAGAAGGAATGGCGAAAATGCTCTATTGCCCTTGGCTCGTGCAATGGAGTAAAGTCCGAGGCCCGCGAGGAGGAATGGATCAGCGGTCAAGCTGAGTGGCCAGGCGATTGCGGTTGACGCGGCAGAGAGCGTGAATCCCACCCACGGTGACTGCCACCGCATGATGGCGCCGGTCAGCGCCACGAGTGCTAGGCCCACTTGGATGAAGCGCAACACATTATCCGCGGTTGGGACCGTCAGCCAAAGCGCCAGTACAACGAGCCCACCACTCGCAAGGTCGATTCCGAAGTGAGGAAGACGCAGAGGACTCATCGACATGATCAAGGTCGTCTCCCTACTATTGGTGCCGATGTCCTTGGCGCCCGGGACTCTCGGCTCGAGGCGCGAGACATTTCGATTGCTTCGTGGATCTAGACTCATCGTGATTTTAGTCGCCCCTGGAGTTTGGGGCGGGAGTGAGGGCGCACTGCAAGCACGGTTGTGAAGTCCTCGATCTCTCGGGGCTCGCCGATGGCGCGGCCGTCTACTTCGACCCATGCATGTGCCATGAACGGGCGATTGATGAAACCTGTACACCAGTCAGGTGCGCTCCCTTCAAACCGGCAGAGAACGACGACTGCGATCGAGCGCTGCAGACACCCTTGTCCCGCACAGCGCGCACTGACGGTGCACGCGGCCTGTCTCGCGGATAGCGCCTGATGCGCGGTTGCTGGTCTACTGAAACGCGAGATCACGGTGAGGGTGCGAACGATTGCGCTCGGTGGGAGCACGGAGATCGCTCTCGCTACCGTGACCGCGACTCGGGCGACCCAGCGCTCCCGTGCGGACAGGGGCCGTTGCTCCTCGGCGAATATCGGGATTGTCATTTGCGCTTCACAATCAGGCGTGATGAGCGCAAGGTCTCGACCAGCGCTGCGACATCCGCGGCAGCTCGCTCGACGGTCTCGCCGCTCTCCTCACTGAGAGCGTCAGCAGCGTCCTGTTGCGAGCGCCCTTCCTGTAAATACTCGACGATCTGCGCGCCAGATGCGTTCAACTGCCAGTAGCGCCTTTTTCGGGCATCGAGTAGAACTGCGCCGCCCTCTGCAGGCGACAGCGTGACGTGCCTAGCGAGACTCCACCGAGCGGTCATTGGAGCGAGTTCCGATCGCTTGGGCGGCGCTTTTCCGGGGTGGCGCTTTTTAACCAGCGCTCGACGGCGACAAGGTTCTCTATTCGACCGATACTGTCACCGGTTGCCGCCGGACTGTCGATATGTGAGTTCAGGATATCGACATCAAGGAAGCCCATGCGAGCCAGCTTGGAGTCTCGAAAGTAGTCCATCAGTTCGTATCTTGCCCTCGCGAACTCGGTGTGGATGTCGAGGCTGTACTCGCCCTTCCCTTGTCTCTTGAAGAAATCAGCGGGCATGAACCGCGCGGTTGCTGCGGCAAGAAGAGGTTTTGCTATCCCGGCGCCGAACCGCTCACTCGTCTTCACGCTCATGGCAGACTCCACGATTGCTCGCTCCAGGAATGGTGCCCGCCAAGCAGTTGCAACATGGGGAAATGTTCTGCTGATCTGGCTGAGAGTTCGCCCTTGGAACTGGATAGACTCCAGCATCTGGTGCCGGCTGCGGTCGTCGTTGAGGGGCGTGAGTTGATCATGTGCGGTGGCACGAAGTGTCCGCACGATGAGGTCTTCCGCCGACCGGCTGATCCACGGGGCAATTGCTGGGCGTGGGTTCCAGCTGAGGCTGTCAGCCGGTCCTTCGGCGGCAGACAGCCGCAACTTAGGTATGGCGCGTTTGAGCTCCTGAGCGGGGCTGGCTCTCGAAAGGAGCGCGCTTACCGTCGGTACGAGAGACCACCGATGTAGGCGCCGAAATCTACTGATTGTGGACCAGGACCTCGCGTGCTGCTCGCGCCACAGGGACCACGTCAGTGCGGGGAGATACCCGAAGAGTTCGTCGCCACCGAGACCGGTGAAGTGGACGCCAGGCTTACCGGGCACCAGAGCCGACACCAGCCGCTCCAGGTAGCCCAGTGAGGCACCCCAGCTCGGTGGAGAGTCGGGCAGAAAACACCTGCCACACCAAAAACCACCCAGAGGCACCCCAGCTCGGTGGAGAGTCGGAGGTCAGCGACCGGGACATCCCGATATATCGAGAGGCACTCCAGCTCGGTGGAGAGTCGAGCGCCGTGGGTTGTGTCTGGGACGTTACATCGAACGCTCGGCTGTGGTCCGCGAAATTTCCGAGGGTTATCAGTTCAAAACCAGTGTCACTCGATACTCGACGTGCCCAGGAAAGGTCGTCATTCCAACGATTGGCGGATGAGGAGTGGAATGTCGTTGGTGATGCTCCAAGCTCCGCCAGCGCATAGACCAGGCTGCTCGAATCAAGGCCACCTGAGAGGTCCGCGCTGACCAAGCCTTCGGCATTGCAATGCATCTCCAGAGACGCGAGGATAAGGCCTTCGAGTTCGGGGGCCGCCTCGGCGATACTCCGTGTGCTTTCCGGCGGGTTCCACCACCGAAAGACTGCTGGAGAGTGTATTGGGTCGAGTTGGAGCCAACTCATGGGTGGAACGGCCCGGACGCCGTTCCACATGGTGCTGTCTCCAAGAGCTCCCGTTGAAAGCGAGTCAACGAGATGAAGGGCTAGCGCTGTTTCGTTGATTGGAGCACTCGTCAGATTTGCCAGTGCAGACGCTGAATCGGATCCGATTACAACGCCGCCGACGGTGGCCCAGAACACGTTGGTCCCGCCACTGATCGACCCCTGCATTCTTGTCTGATCGCCCACGCGCAGAATGATGATCGCGTAGTCGGCGAACGGAATATCCAATTCTGAGAGCCTTATACCCCGGTCTGCGTCGCGGGCTAGGTGTAGTTCTTGTTGAGGTTGTGAATGCGGCTGGTAGGTGAGAGTCTGCTGATGCTGCTGTGGGCTTTGTGGTGGTTGTGTTTGTGGAGTCATGCTTGGTTGGTGGTGGCGTGTTTGGATTCTGACTGGTAGGGGTGGGCGTAGGCCCATTCGGTGGTGAGGGTGCGGTTGAACTTCTCGATTTTCCTGTTGGTTTGTGGTCGGTACGGGTGGGTGAACTTGTGTTTCACGCTGCCGTCGAGCGCGTCGTGGAAAGCGTGAGAGCGGTAACAGGACCCGTTATCGGTGATCACGCACAGCACAGTGATGCCGTACTCGGCGAAGAACGCGCGGGCGCGTTCCCAGAACACCGCCACGGTCTCTTTGCGCTGGTCGCCAAGGATCTCGGAGTACACCAGCCGCCAGTGGTCCTCGACCACGTGGTACAAGAAGGCGTACCCGGGGCGAGTGCTCTTCCGGTTCGACTGGCCCTGCTGAGGGCCCATCACCCAGTGCCCGCCGCCGTCAGGGATACAGCCAAGCTTCTTGATCTCAACGTGCACCAGATCACCGGAATGCTCATGCTCGTAGCAAACAGGTTTAGGCCGACGCACCGACAACCCGGTGGCTTTGTCGATATGCGACAGGAACAGCATCCGGTAGCGGCGCAACACGTTCCCCACGATGGAACCGGATAGATACAGGTGCCACCCGATCCGATGAGATCCCCACCGGCCGGTAAAGCACAGCACAACGATCCGCCGCCCGGTGCTGCAGCTAGTGCACCTCGGCAAGAACAGCAGCCGGGACAACAAGTCACGCATCCCGGCAGGGCCGACAACACGGTAGCGATCAGCCCACTTCTTCGCCATGACCGACAAGCAACTAAACCGTTCCGCAGCGCACCGCAGCGACCACCAAGAATCAACAACAAGCCTGACCAACCGCAACCGACCGGTCTCGAACAAAGGGGGCATTAACATAGGCCACGAAGATCTCCGTGCTGACGATACAAGTGTAATAACCCACACCGAACCAGAAACCCTCACCCCCCAGCCCACAACCCACTGACCACAACCTCCTGAAGAGCTACAGGAGTGGGGTTCTCGGACGAAGCGCACGGCCGGGATGCCGGCCTCGTCGTGGTCGATCCGCGCCATCACGCCGTACACGGCGGCTAGGCGCTCGGCGGTGATCACCTCGGCCGGGGTTCCCGCGGCCACGACCCGGCCGCCGTCGAGCAGCAGGATCCGATCGCAGTAGCTCACGGCCAGGTTGAGGTCGTGCAGCGCTGCGACCACGGTGCTCGGGGAGCGGGACAGCAGTTCGAGGATGCGCAGCTGGTGCTTCACCTCGAGATGGTTGGTGAACTCGTCGAGGAGCAGTTCGGTGGGCTGCTGGGTCAGCGCCCGGGCGATGACCGTTCGCTGGCGTTCGCCGCCGGACAGGCTCGACCACTCGCGATCCGCCAGCGCGCCGAGCCCCACCACCTCGAGCGCCCGTCGTGCCAGTCCCCGTTCCGCCTCGGACACTCCGTCGAACGGGCCCCGGTGCGGGCTCCGGCCGAGCAGCGCCACCTCCAGCACCGACATGTCGGCGTCCGAGGTGTTCTCCTGCTCCACCAGGGCGATCCGGCGCGCACGGCCCCGGTTCGAGAGCCGGGACAGCTCCTCCTCGTCCAGGAGCATACGGTCGGTATCGGGAGCGCGGATCCCGGCCAGCAGTCGTAGCAGCGAGGACTTTCCAGAGCCGTTGGGCCCGAGCAGGCCGAGGAACTCTCCCGAGGCGATCCGCACGTCGATCCCGTCGACGATGAGGGTGCCGTGCTGCGACCATCGGACCTGTTCCGCCCGCAGGCTCACCGCATCCTCCCGCTCCTGCCGCGCAGGATCACCGCGAAGACGGGCACGCCGATCAGGGCGGTGACCACCCCGACCGGGATCTGCTGGGGAACGAAAGCGATGCGGGAGACGATGTCGGCCCAGACCAGGAAGAGGGCGTCGAGCAGCGCGCTCGACGGCAGCAGCACGCGGTGATCGGTCGCGCCGAGGAGCTGCGCGAGATGCGGCACGATCAGCCCGACGACGCCGATCGCCCCGCTGGCGGCCACGAGGACCGCCGTCATCAGCGTGGTGACGGCGAAGAGCGCCAGGGAGGTCCTGCCCGGGGAGACGCCGAGCGCGGCGGCGTCCCGCCCACGACGAGGACGACCGCCGACACTGCGCTCCGGCCAGGGAGCCCAGCAGCCAGGACACCACCGACTGCGTGCTGTCTGAATCGGCCGAGGACAAGAGGATCAGGCTGGTCGCCGCCGAGAACAACTGCGAGATGGCGACGCCGGAGAGCACCACCCGGGAGGGATTGCCCAGGTGCCGGCCGATCAGCAGCAGGACGACGAGGAACGAGCACAGGCTGCCGACGAAGGCGCCGATGGAGACCGCGAAGAGCCCGCTGCCCACACCGAGCCCGATCACGCTGACGGCGCCGGTCGAGGCTCCGGAGGAGATCCCGAGCAGGTAGGGGTCGGCGAGGGCGTTGCGGGTGAGGGCCTGCAGAACGGCGCCGCAGACGGCGAGCCCCGCACCGACGAGCGCCGCCAGCAGCACGCGGGGTGCCCTCATCTGCCAGATGATGGCGTCGGTGATCGGGTCGAGCGGCTCGACCGGTAGGCCGAGCCGGACGGCGACACTGGTCGCCACATCGGCGATGCTGATGTCGGCGGACCCGAGGGCGATGCCCGCCATGAGCGACAACAGGAGGGCGAGCGCGGCGAGCGCGAGGATCCAGGGGAGGAGGCGCCTCCGGCCGCGGCGGCGCTGTTCCGCGGGAGCTCCCATCCGGCTCGGCGTGCAGCGCCAGGGCGGCGGCCCCGGTGCCGGCCCCGCCGCCTGCGACGGGGCCGACGGAGCGGTCAGTGAACGTCGTAGAAATCGTGCAGGCCTTCGCTGATCAGCTCGAGCGACACGATGGTGCGCACCGAGTATCCGCGTGCCGAGGCGGGGACGACGATGAAGCGGTTGTTGACCACGGCGCTGAGCGAGGCCGTGGCGGGGTTCGACTTCAGGTAGTCGATCTTCGACTGGGCGCTGTCGCCGTCGTTTCCGCAGGTGAGGTCGGCGGGCACGATCACGTCGGGATCGCGCTCGGTGATGACCTCCCACGAGGTGGAGGACCAGCGGTCGGGGCCGCCGTCGGCGAAGGCGTTTTGATGCCGAGCAGGTTCGCGTAGTTGTCGGCGTCACTGCCCTTCGCAGCGAAGTAGGGGGTGTCCGTTCCGGCGTACCACCAGACGAAGCTGATGTCGTCGGCGGAGTCGAGCGGGTCGGCCAGCACCGCGTCGATGCGCGCCTGCTGCGATGCGATGAGCTGCTCGCCCCGCTCCGTGACGCCGAAGATCGCGGCGGCCGTGCGGATCTCGTCGAAGAAGCCGTCGAAGGTCGTGTCGGCGACGCTCTGCGACTGGTCCTCGCAGTTGGTCGGGGTCAGGTAGACCGGGATGCCGAGTGCCGCGTAGCTCTCCCGGGTGCCGGCCTGGTCGGCTCCCACGGAGTAGGCGCCGGGTGCGTAGACGAAGTCGGGCCGCTCCTGGAGGACGACCTCCTGCGAGAGGTAGGGGTCGGCCGGGACGGGGACCGAGTCGTAGGCCTCCTCGAACTCGGGAAGGATCGGATCGGTCAGGTAGCTCGTGCCCGCCATGCGGTCCTGGAGCGCGAGGGCGAGCTTGGTGTACTCACGATGCCAACCGCACAGACGGATCCTGGAGCCCGAGCGCGAGGGCGAGCTCGGTGAGGGTTTGTTCCAAGGTGACGATGCGCTGCGGGGGCGCCGGGATCGTGAGCTCGATGCCGCAGTTGTCGACGGTGAGGGGATAGCCTTCGGCTGGAACGGCACGACGGCGGTCTCGGTCACCTGCCCGAGCCGGTCCGTGTAGGAGCCGGTCAGGTAGCTGCCGAGGTCGCCCTGCGCATCCTTGTCGATCTGCCACACCCAGGTGTGGAAGCCGGACGACGGTGTCGTGATAGAACCCGGCTGAGGCGTAGTCACCCGCGCCCGACAGGTCAGCTGCTCGGTCCCTGCCACTGGTGCGCCGACGGGCGGCGGGTCCGCCTCGGCGGGTTGCTGGTCGAACGGCCCATAGAGTGTCCCGGTCGCGGTGATCGGGATCCTCGCACCGTCGAGGATCGTCCATGTGCCCTTGGTCACCGACACTGCCAGCTGGTCCACGAAGGGGTCGCCCTCGCCGATGTACCGGCTCGCGACCTGGGTGCCGATCACCGGTTGGAAGTCCAGGTTGATCTGGGGCGTCTGGGTGGACGCGGCCAGGTTGCCCGGTGCCCCGGCCACCGAGGCGATGATCCGCTGCCCACTGTCACCCGCCGTGTACAGGTCGACCTTGGCCCCGTAGCCGTCGGCGACCACCGACATCGACGCCCCGATCTGATACAACGGCGCACCGTCGGCTGGAGTCCCGGTGATGCCGAATTGGCCGGCTCCCAGTGTCCGGGACGTCGAGCCATCGCCGAACACTGCCCCGGACAGGTCCGCGGTGCCCTGCAGATGCGAGGGGTTGGTTGCCACGGCGAGGGTGCCCGCGTACTGGTCGGTCATGTCGAGCGACAGCGACGGATCTGTCACGGCGTAGGCCGGTGCCTCCGAACGCATTTGCGCGAGCAGCGACAGGATCGTCGATCGTGCCTCGCTCGGCGCGCGCGCCACGTGGTAGTCGCCGCCGCTCATCCCGTGGCTGTTGTAGGTCCCGGCATCGGCAACCGACCATGCGTACAACGCGTACAACGTCACCGCGGCCGTGACGTTCGGGTCCCCGCTCTGACCTCACCGCGCCAGGACGTAGTTGAGCTCGGCGAGCTGCTGCCGCGATAGGGAATCGAGCGCGGTCACGGTCTGGGCGCCGGACGTGGGTGAGAACGGCAGGTCTGCGCCGAGGTCGATGCAGTATGCCTGGCGGCCGTCGTCAGCCTGATAGGCGCCGATCCAGTCCTCGCCGATGTTGTAGCCGACACCGTAGTTGCCGGCGTGCGCCGGCTGTGCGGAAACGAACAGTCCACTGAATGCCAGCAGTAGCGCGACCGCCACTGACAGCACCGTTCGGACACGGCTCCTTCTTGGCGGATCGCCGACTCCGACTGGGCCGGGCAAGATTGCAGACGACATGGACTCTCCTTCTTCGTGCTCGAGCAAGCGGCAGACGCCGCCGAAAGAGAAGGTGCAACCGGCATCTCCGCGAAGGATCAACGTGGTGATGCGCGCTACGTTCGGTGGGGGTGAATCACCCGGACCGTGCCGATGAGTGTCCGGAGGCTCCTTGCCGCAGTGCCGCTTCCTGATCTCAGCCGTCTCTGTAAGGGCCATTCGCTTGTCGTGGTTGTCACTCGAGCGTTCGGCCACAGGTGCCGGGACGAGGCGCACCTGACGAGTAGGTTGCATGCTTCCGATTCACCGGGGGCATCCGGGCGCCATGAGACCGAGGCTGACCATGAGCTCGCTTGTGAGGCTTGACGTCGACGAAGGCGAACGCGACCTCGTCATCGAACTTCTGCACAAGGAGGCGAACTATCGACGAGGTGGTGCCCAGGATCCGAATGACCTGTCAGAGATCTGGACCGAGTATTACCAGGGGTGGATCACCGAGGCCGAACTCAATCATGAGATCGACCGGTCAGATCGGACGTGGACGGATCTCCTGGCATCCGGCAACCCATTTGATGACCTCGCCGAGAGCGTCGAACAGACGGGCCGCGTCGAGGTCACGGCCGCTGAGCTGCGGATGATCGGCGAAGCCCTCGAGAACATGTATGGCGCCGCCGAGCCACACGAGCGGCCTCGAGTCATGACACTCGTCAGCAGCGTCCTTCACGAACTTTCGCTCGCCAAGGTTCGGGCGACTCTGCAGGCCAGAAGTTGCGACATGCCGCCGCCGACAAGGGACGCCGCCGACGCTCAGCAGGACAGACCGCCCATCGGGATCTGAGTTCACCGTGAGTGACCTGCGCTGGAGCGAGCATTGGCGGAGCGCGAAGAACTCTTCGGCGCCCTCGACCCAGGGGGAGCTCGGCTCGGTAGCGTGCTTCGGACGCCCTGTGGGTCAGTGATTTTGCCATGGGTCGATCAGTCCGACGCCGGTGTCGCCGAAGTCCTTGACGTTGCGTGTGGCGACGGCGAAGCCGCGCGCGGCTGCGGTCGCGGCGAGGTAGCCGTCCGCTGTCGACAGGGGCCGGTCGGCGGCGCGGGCGGTCACCGCCATGTCCGCGTATCGGCGCGCCGCGTCCTGGTCGAAGGGGAGCACCCGACCGGGGAACAGCGCGAGCAGTCGGTCGAGTGCCTGCGCCAGCCGGTTCTTCTTCGCTCCGGCGGGCAGGGCTCCGATGCCGAATAGTAGTTCCGCGAGCGTCACGCTCGACAGGTAGAGGGTGTCGGCGGCTTGGGCGTTGAGCCAGGTCAGCACGCCCGGATTCGGCTCGGGTCGCATCGCCTCGGAGACGACGTTCGTATCCAGGACGATCACGGCAGCGACGGCGGCTCCGCCGGGGTCCGGTCGCGTACGGCGTCGAGTGCGGCCACGTCGTCGTCGGTGAGCGCGAGGTCGCGGCCGAGCGAGGCGAGTGCGTCGCCGAGTAGGAGTCGCTGGGAGGGGACGAGTGCGGCGCTCAGGATCTCGCGCACCTCGGCCTCGGCACTGCGGCCGTGTTCGGCCGCGCGCACCCGCAACGCGCGGTGCACCTCGTCGGGAATGTTCCGAACGGTCAAGACAGCTATCGCTCCACCTCCACACATCGACGACAGCATTCTACCTAATTGCAGTCACAAGGTTGATCCGCTGTTGCGCCAGATTGTCGTACGCCTGTATCGCGCCGACCAATCCGCGCGCTGGCCGCGTGGATCGCGAGTGTTTTGCACTCCGTTCGGTCCGTGTTTCCGTGCTTCTGGCCGCTCTCAGGGAAGCCTGCCTAGGTGTCCCCCAGCGTCCCGAGGATCCGGTCCCGGCATCGAAAGCTTGGCGAATAGCTCATCGGTGTCCCCCAGCGTCCCGAGGATCCGGTCGTCGCGGCGAACCCAAACCTGGACGTCGAAACGCTGTGCCGTGCGCAGGATCGACGTAGCGTCTCGCTGCTGGCGGTCGTGCCCAAGCCCAGGCCGGGTGTCTTCCGTCGCATCCGGGGGGCGATCCGGCGCCGTCGGCTCCAAGGGAGCCCTTCAGAGAACTACCGACGCGAGCGCTCTGACGCGCGCGAAGCACCCTCGACTTGCCTCGAGGATGTCCGGGACATCACATGGAGGGGACGACGGGAATCGAACCCGCGTTGGCTGCTTGGGAAGCAGCCGTCCTACCATTGAACGACGTCCCCGAGTAGGTGTCCTCTAGCCTACCGGACGACGGCACATCTCCGGACAGGGTAGTCACGACTCCTCGCCGCGATGCTCCAGCGCCCCGCTCAGCGCCAGCAACGACTCGGCGCTGACGACCCTTTCTTGTGCGCCGGTGTAGTGCCGCATCGTCGTCCGCTTGCTCTCGTGGGCGAGGACTTCCTGAGCGACATCAGCGCCAAGCGCCGCCGCGGCCGACTTCCGCATCGAGCGGTAGACGAACATCTCCTGCGGCACGCCGAGCGCATCGAGTTCCTCCTTGTGCGCCGCGCGGAACCGTCTTGCCAGCGATTGCGGCCGTTCCGGGTACATGTCCGTGCCGGCGCGCGTCACGAAGAGCAGGTCGTCGTGGGAGTCGGCCATCCGCCGCTTGAGCACGGCGTGCACGTCCTCGCTCACGACCTCGATCAGTCGCTCCTGGGCCTTGCCCTTCAGCTCGGACTGCCGGTAGAGGCCCTTCTCGTTCGTGTGTGTCATCGTGCCGTTGATCCAGACGTGCTCGGTAAGGATGCCCTGCTTGTTCGGGCGGAGCACGACGTCCTCGCGCCGGAGGGCGAGGATGACGCGGCGGCAGAGGCGGTTGTTGTTCCTACACGACGCCCTCGCGCCGGAGGGCGAGGGGCTCGCACGGCGGCGAAGGCCGTGACATCCAGCACGACGTCTTCGCGCCGAAGCGCGAGGGCTTCGGAGAGCCGGATCGTCAGGCGGTTGGTGAGGATAAGGAGATCGGCGAGGAGGCGCACGTCGGGCCGCCTCCCGGTCTTGCTTCCACGGTTCTGCTCCCACGCCAGGACGAGCTGGATGATCACGGCGAGGTCGTCGTCACTCAACGCGATCAGCTTCGAGGCTGGGCGGTGGATGGCCAGAACCTTCACGGACGGCACCGGACTCGCGCCGGGTGCGACGACCCCATGCAGGATCGCGAGGTCGAACATCCCGGCGAGCACGCTGCGCGCCATGAGAGCTTCGTGGTTCGACTTCGCGCGCGCGACCTCGTGGAGGAAGTTGTAGATGCGTGCCGGCGTCAGCGATGTGATCTTCACGCTCCAGAGCAGCGGCTTGATCGTGCTGTGGAGGGTACCTTCGTAGCGGTCTATCGTCTGCGGCTTGATCTTGCCGGGCTGCGGGTCGGCCTCGTCCCATTGCCGATTTCTGTGGAGGTCGAGGAGCCAAGCGACAGCGAGCTGCTCGACGGTTCCTGCCGGGTCGACCTGTTGGAAGACGCCGCCCCAGACGACGTGGGCCTTGCGCTGCAGATCGTCGTGCGCGATCTCTGGTGAAGCCCCCCACCCCTGGATGTGGTGCGCTCGACCTTTCCCCGTCTCGGATGCCGGTGTCGGCACGGAATCGCTCGCCGTACTGCTTCACATTCACCTTACCGAGCTCACCCGGCTGCTTCTTCGGCCGAGGCATCAGGACCTCCGTCGCCGGGCAATGAGCCAGTCCCGCACGTCGGTGGGGAAATAGCGCACGCGGTTGCCGGCGATCTTCACGTAAACCGGTCCGTCGGAGCGGTTCGAACGCCATACATCGAGCGTGTGTCGAGTGAGCCCGAGGAAGGAGGCCGTCTCTTCGACGGTCCACATGATCGGTGCGCCGTCGGCGGTCACGTCGAGTCGAGTCGGATCGAGCGGTGCCGGTTCGCCGGTGCCGGTGGATGCTTTGCGCGTCATGCCTGAGAGGTGCGGCAGCGGTGCAACACGGCCCGTCAGCGCGGAATGTGGGGCACTGGCTAGTGCAGAAGCGCGATGCAGGAGCGTCGGATCAGGGTCCATAGCGGGGTTTTCCCGTCGAAAACTGCGGTATTGCGATGCCATCGGTAGTCTCCAGAGGTGTCGGAAACACCGCTAGATCCCTGCGATTGCAGGGCCTGGGAGACTTAGACCAGAAGATGTACCTGAGCGGGATGGTGTCGCTGAAGTTCTGCCATTGAACTACATCCGCACAGCACCGCGACCACGAAAGTCGAGACCGTGCCATCCTATCAACCATTGCTAGCCTGGCTACGTGCTTCTCTCTGACCGCGACATTCGCGCCGAACTCGACCAGCAACGGATCCGCCTAGAGCCCGACGATCGAGCAATGATCCAACCGTCGTCGGTGGATGTTCGGCTCGACCGAGCATTTCGTCTGTTCGACAACCACAAGTATCCCTTTATCGATCCGGCCGAGGAGCAACCCGACCTGACCCGACTGATCGAGGTCGGCACCGATGAACCGTTTGTCTTGCATCCGGGAGAGTTTGTGCTTGGGGCAACGTTTGAGCTTGTTACTCTTCCGACTGACATCGCGGCGCGGCTGGAGGGTAAGAGTTCGCTCGGAAGATTGGGACTGCTCACCCACTCAACAGCGGGATTCATTGACCCCGGGTTTTCCGGGCATGTCACACTGGAGCTCTCCAACGCTGCGACCCTCCCGATCAAACTGTGGCCGGGCATGAAAATCGGTCAACTCTGCTTCTTTCGGCTGTCATCGGCGGCCGAGAACCCGTACGGTTCCACCCAGTACAGTTCGCGATATCAGGGGCAGCGGGGGCCGACGGCGTCGCGTTCCTTCCAGAATTTCCACCGTACTGATGTGGGTGGGGCCCACTAACCATCGGCAGTGGTCGATCAGGCGCTGTTCGCGGTCGTGATGGAGGGTGGGGCCCACTAACCATCGGCGGTGGGGCGAGGCCGGACGGCGCGGTTTTTACACCGACGTGGGCGCACTAACCATCGATGGCGGGTTTCGGCGCTGTTGCCACGATCACGGCACAGCAACCTGCACTCGCCGAATCTGGCCATTTTCAACAAGCAGACCGCGACCGACCGGAAAGTCCGCTCGCGTCACACGCGGAAACTGTACCCGGAAGAGCGAATTGCCATCGGTTTCTTCCGGTTGCAGCACGATTCCCGAGCGTGCTGTCTTGAGCTCCGCGTGGATCTGCCACACGCTCGTGAGTGTGACGGTGTCGGCC
>Ga0081606_1000239_pt1 | contig 26499 bp, 21 predicted proteins | sample EareggfetidaYelm_FD_71127 | JGI IMG/M metagenome (GOLD analysis project Ga0081606, IMG submission 71127) | Earthworm egg capsule microbial community from the University of Washington, USA - E. fetida Yelm (SPADES assembly) (version 2) | ecosystem: Host-associated > Annelida > Reproductive system... | reverse complement strand
CCGAGCACATCGCTTTTCAGATTGCTGCTGCTTTGCCTATTAAAAAGGGAAAACTGTTGATTACCGGCGGCGGTGCTTACAATGATTTTCTTATCGAAAAAATACAATTCCATTTGCCCGAAATGCAGGTTGTCATTCCGGGTCCAAAAATATTAGAGTTCAAAGAAGCGCTGATTTTTGCCCTTCTAGGCGTTTTAAAACTGCGGAACGAAACCAATGTGCTGGCGTCAGTTACAGGAGCCAGACACGATCACAGTTCGGGGGTCGTTTTTGGTTGATTATTATGAAAAAATACGGAATTCCCATTATTTGATTTTTTATATTTGCCCAACTTAAACATATCGCAACGAAATGAAAGAATTATTGCAGCAATTTGAAAATAAAGAACCTGAAATTATTTTTAACTGGAAAGATTCCGAAACCGAAGCCGAAGGCTGGACCGTGATCAATTCGCTTCGCGGCGGCGCTGCCGGCGGCGGAACCCGGATGAGAAAAGGGCTCGATATGAATGAAGTGCTGTCATTGGCCAAAACGATGGAAGTAAAATTTTCTGTTTCAGGGCCGGCGATTGGCGGTGCCAAATCTGGGATCAATTTTGACCCGAACGACCCGCGCAAACAAGGCGTTTTGAAGCGTTGGTACAAAGCCGTTTCGCCATTACTCAAAAGTTATTACGGCACCGGTGGCGATTTAAACGTGGACGAAATCCACGAAGTAATCCCAATGACCGAAGAATGTGGCGTCTGGCATCCGCAGGAAGGCGTTTTCAACGGGCATTTTAAACCGACGGAAGCTGATAAAATCAACCGCATCGGGCAATTGCGCCAGGGCGTTGTTAAAGTGATCGAAAATCCGTCGTTTTCACCGGATGTTGCCCGGAAATATACCGTGGCCGATATGATTACCGGTTATGGTGTGGCTGAAGCCGTGCGTCATTTTTACAACATTTACGGCGGTGATGTTAAAGGTAAAAAAGCCATTGTTCAGGGATTTGGAAATGTGGGTTCGGCGGCTGCTTTTTACCTTGCGGAAATGGGTGCGAAAGTCGTTGGGATTATCGATCGCGATGGCGGACTCATCAATGAAAATGGATTCTCATTCGAAGAAATCAAAAATTTATTCCTGAATAAAGACGGCAACAAACTAGTCGCAGAAAATATGATTCCGTTTGCTGAAATCAACCAGAAAATCTGGACGATCGGCGCCCAGATTTTTACGCCTTGCGCGGCTTCGCGCTTGGTGCAGCAAGACCAATTAGAAAATATGATCGCATCCGGACTCGAAGTGATTTCGTGTGGTGCGAATGTACCGTTTGCCGATAAGGAAATTTTCTTTGGCCCGATCATGGAAAACATCGACCACAAAGTCAGCCTCATCCCGGATTTTATTTCAAACTGTGGCATGGCGCGTGTTTTCGCTTACTTCATGGAGAAAAAAGTGCAAATGACCGACGAGGCCATTTTTGCAGACACTTCCGAAACGATCAGAAAAGCGATTGAAAAAGCGCATGCTTTGAATCCGTCCAAAACAAACATCAGCGCAACTGCCTTTGAAATCGCGCTTAAACAATTGGTATAAAACAATTTATTTTAGTTACTTTCGTTATATCACAAACGCATTCCCGCTATGACAACTGCACAGGAAATTGAAAATAAAAGAAAATCGCTCGCCATTACGACGGCGATTTTCGCTATTTTATTCATGCTTTTCTTCTTTCTGAAATTTTCAAACATCAGCGTACTCGAACAACTCGATGGCGGCGGCGGCGGTGGCGAAGTGGCCGTGAATTTTGGCGATAGCGAATTTGGATCAGGCGATAATTACGAATCCATCGAAAAAGTGGTTTCGGCACCAAAACAAACCCAACAACCGCAGGCTGTGGAAAAAGAGATCATCGTCAGCGAAAATGAAGACGCGCCGGTAATTGCCAATGTCAAAAAGGCTACTGAAAAACCTAAAAAAGAAGTGGTTGAAAAACCCGCAGAAAAAGTGGTTCCGAAACCTTCAAAGTCTACTTCTGACGCCTTATCAAATTTATTAAACGGCTCGAATAAATCGGGTGACGGCGATGATGACCAAGCCGGAAATAAAGGAAAAGCTAATGGCGATCCGAATGCACGCGGTTACAATGGCGGTGGCGGATCGGGAACCGGAAGCGGCGGTGGCAATGGATCCGGACAAGGACTTGGTACCGGAAGCGGTTATGGAAACGGCAATGGTGGCGGATCAGGAAACGGAACCGGAAACTACCAACTCGGCAACCGCAAAGCCCTTAACAAACCCAAACCGGATTATACCTGCCAGGAAGAAGGCGTTGTGGTCGTTCAGATTTCTGTGGACAAAGCGGGGCGCGTGGTTACCGCAAATCCCGGAATCCGCGGCACTACAAATGCTGCAAAATGTTTATTGGACCAGGCAAAAATCGCTGCGATGAATACCAAATGGCAGTCGGATAATGATGCGCCCGAAAAACAAGTCGGGAAGATTATCTACAATTTCAAGCTGACCGATTAAACCACAACCATGACGTATCAGGAAACGGTAAATTGGATGTTTCAACAGCTGCCCATGTACCAACATCAAGGTGCTTCGGCTTATAAAAAAGACTTAACGAATACGATTTTGCTGGCTGATTATCTCGGAAATCCCGAGCGCAAAATCAAATGCATCCACGTAGCCGGAACCAATGGAAAAGGGTCGACTTCGCACCTGCTCGCTTCGATTTTTCAGGAATCTGGTTATACAACCGGATTGTACACTTCCCCGCATTTAAAAGATTTCCGCGAACGTATCAAAATCGACGGCTTAGAAATTTCGGAAGATTTTATTGTTGATTTTATCAAAAAACATCAACTGTTTTTTGAATCAAACCAGCTCAGTTTTTTTGAAATGACCGTCGGACTGGCATTCGATTATTTTGCCAAAGCAAACATAGACATCGCGATTATTGAAACCGGAATGGGCGGCCGTTTGGATTCTACGAACATTATCACCCCGTTGCTTTCCGTCATTACAAACATCGGTTTCGACCATACCCAATTTTTGGGAAATACTTTAGAAGCAATCGCTTTTGAAAAAGCCGGCATCATCAAACCTGGAATTCCGGTTGTTATTGGCGAATATACATCAGAAACAAAAGCTGTTTTTGAGGCTAAAGCCAATGAAACGCAATCTGAAATTTATTTTGCTTCGGATTTAATTTCGGAAACGTATCCATCGGCTTTGATGGGCGATTATCAGGTTCACAATAAAAAAACGGTGCTGCAAGCCATTCATATCTTGCAAAATCAATTTTCAATTACTGAAAAAAATACAAGCGACGGATTTTTAAAGGTGGTCACAAATACCGGGCTCCAGGGCAGATGGCAGCAATTGTTATCAACTCCGAAAGTGATTTGCGATACGGCACACAACAAACAGGGACTTGAAATTGTACTGAATCAGGTTTTGAAAGAAGATTTTGAGCAATTGCACATCGTTTTAGGTGTTGTAAATGACAAAGATCTTGATGAAATTTTGCCTTTATTTCCGAAAGACGCTAAGTATTATTTCTGCCGCCCGAATATTCCGCGCGGATTGGATGCCAAAATTTTACATCTGAAAGCAAAAAGTTACGGGCTTAACGGAAACACATTCAATTCTGTTCCAGAAGCTTATCAAGCTGCTTTAAAAATGGCAGCAAAAAAAGATTTCATTTACATTGGCGGAAGCACTTTTGTCGTTGCAGAAATTTTATAATATTTCCCGATTTTGTTTGCAGATGTCAAAAAGTGCCTTATATTTGCACCGCATTCAGGGCGATTAGCTCAGTTGGTTCAGAGCATCTGGTTTACACCCAGAGGGTCGGGGGTTCGAATCCCTCATCGCCCACAAAAGCAGAAACGAAAGTTTCTGCTTTTTTTATTTCCGGAAGCGTCAAAAGCGCTGCTTTTGTAAGCTTTTGGAAATAAAAAAGAAAAACCTGACACAGGAAGGTTTTGCTTTCGTGAAGGCTCCCCCATCGGGTTCACCGTAGCGCAGCGAAGGTAATCCACTCCGGAAGCGTCAAAAGCGCTGCTTCATAAATTTTTGGAAATAAAAAAGAAAAATAGGAAGGTTTTGCTCTTGTGAAGGCTCCCCCATAGGGTTCACCGTAGCGCAGCGAAGGTAATCCATTCCGGAAGCATCAAGCTCTGCTTCATAAACTTTTGGAAATAAAAAAGAAAAAACTGACACAGGAAGGTTTGCTTTTGTGAAGGCTCCCCCAAAAGGATCAACGCAGCAGTTAATACCAAAATTGTCATTATAACTACGAGCAACAAATTTACCGATTTTCGTTTGCCGGAAGTTTCTTTTTCACAAAGATCATTTATCTTAGCAGAGAGAACTCAGTCCGCTTTCATCGGCAACTTCGGTTACCCACGAAACGTTCCTGCAAGCTCAAAAAACCAACTTTCCTCAAAACAAACATTGAATATAAAAATGATTAATGGATAAAATTAATTTGCTGGTTACAATTACTGTAATAACAATGTTCATTTCATTATTTCTATCGTTGTTCTTAGTTACGGTAAAAACAGCGCATACAATAGGCAATCGTCTGTTTGCTTTTTTTCTGGTTTTAACTGCAATTGATATCAGCATAAATCTAGGAGACTTGTTTGAAATTCCTTTAAATACAAGGATTCTTATTAGCTCTTTTATTTTTTTACAACTTCCGGTTTTTTATTTATATGTTTTATCTGTCTGCTATTCTGATTTTAAGTTAAAACCAAAACATTTAATCCATAGTATTCCATTTTTACTAGCAAACTTAGTTTTTGTACCTCGCTTTTATGCTGTGGACCTCGCCTCTAAAATTAGTTTTCTTAAAAAAAGCACCAGTATGCCGGAAATACAGTTCAATCATATTTTAGTTCACTTTCAAATTGTTTTGTACCTCATTGCTGTTTTTATGCTACTCAGAAAAGTAAAAAAAATATACCTTGAAAATTATGCCGGGGCAAGTATGGAATCGCTTAATTGGCTATTTCAGTTTACTTTGGCACTATCAGTCTTCTATTTTATTGCGCTATTAAAAAACATCTTTAAATTTACCGAATATCCTAACATTTCCGAATGGTTAAAAATGGGACTTTTCATATTTGAACTGATCATTATTTTTTGGTATTTATATAAAGCGTTAAATTCTCCAAACCTGTTTAGAAGTATTGATTCAAAATTAAAACTTGTGGAATTCATAATTTCCGAAGAGAAAAATAGCGGCCCATTAGTTCATAAAAAAGAGTACAATGAAAATTTATTGAAATTGCAGCACTATATGATTGAAGAAAAGCCATTTCTGAATCCTTCTTTAACTATCCAGGACGTTTCTGCCGCTATTAAAATTCCTGTTCGCGATTTATCTCTTTTAATAAATCATAAATTAGATCGGCATTTTTATGATTTCGTTAATAGTTACCGGATAGAAAATGCTATGGCTATTTTAAAAGATGTTACAAAAAGGAAAGTAACTGTGTTAGAAATTCTGTACGAAGTAGGTTTTAATTCAAAATCTTCTTTTAATACCGCTTTTAAAAAACACACTGGTATCACACCAACTGATTACCGCAAAAGCTTATAAAACAATGTTTTGTAATTACCCGTACGCTCTATCTTAAACTACTCGTACTTATTTTTAGAAACAAATGCGTTCGAATACTTATATTCGGTCGTTCAGCCTTGATTTCATCCACATCTTTGTATCGAAATAAATTTATAACCTAAAACGATACCATGAAATCTTCCTTAAAATTATTAGCAACTTTATTATTAGTAAGCCACTTTTCTTCTGGACAAGACCTCTTCAAAAAGATAGATTCCATAATAAAAGATAATTATAAAAAAAATCCAGCCGTAGGTATTAGCGTTGGTTTTATCAAAAACGATGAAGGATTCTATACAGCCTATGGCAAATTGAGTAAAGAAAGCCAAGTTGAAATCAATAAAAATTCCCTATTTGAAATTGCTTCTATTACCAAAATTATGACTACAAATTTAATCGCACAAGCGGCTATTGAACATCAATTAAAGCTAGATGATTATATCGACAACTACCTTCCTGCAATTTTTGTATTGCAAAAAGAACTGAAAAATAAAATAAAAATATCAGACCTGGCATCTCATCAATCAGGTTTACCCGATATAGATTTTGCAAAGCTAATAGCGTTAAATCCGCAACAACCTATAAGTAATGTAACTGAAAAAACATTGTCTGATATGATCAACAATTGTACGGAACTAAAAGACTATGGTACCTATCGTTATTCTACAATCGGCATTACCTTGCTAGGACAAATTTTAGAAAAGGTATATCGCAAGAGTTATGACGAAATACTTCTTGAAAAAATACTACAGCCATTACAAATGACACATACATTAACCAAAGATTTTGAGGCGAAAGACAGGACAACAGGTTACAATCCCGATGGTGGTATGCAGGAATTTTTTAAATGGAATATTACCGCACCAGCCGGATTAATAAAATCGAATGCTTCGGATATGGTTACCTACTTGAAAGAGGTCTTGAATGTAGAAACTTCGGTGGGTAAAGCTGCCCTAATTACCGAAAAAATCTACTATAAGGACGAAAAGAGAGCAATGGGATTGGCTATAAACATCGCAACCGATGATAAAAATACACTTTATCAAAAATCTGGAGATTCTATGGGTCAGTCTTCGATTTTATGTTACAATAGGGCTCAAAATTGGGGTATCATTATACTTCTAAATCAAAGGAACTCGAAAATGAGACAAAACTTATTAAATGTAATTTATGACACCGTATTAAAATAGATAAAGCCAGCAGGTAAAACGTTTGGTAAGATTGGGGCTTCTAGATATGACAAAACTAAGACTTACGCCTTTCATTGATAATAAATCCGCTTTGGGAGAAGCCTGCTTCAAGATGAAACAGGCTTAAGAATAAAACCTGACACAGTTAGGTTTGCTTTTGTGAAGGCTACCCCATCGGGTTCACCGTAGTGCAGCGAAAGCAATCCATTACGGAAATGTCAAGGCTCTGCTTCATAAGTTTTTTAAAAACAAAGAAAGAAAACCCTAACCAACGATACTTTAACCACTGTTTTAGATATACTAAAAACCAATCCCTATACATTCTTTGTAAATCAACATTTGTGATTTTAGCCAATAATCGTAGTTGAACTATATTGTGATGTTACCTCACTGCTCCTGATCTTTCATTGGTTGCCGCAACTTATCCCTTCAACTCATCCAGCCGCCTGTCAAGCCATTCTTTTTCATGTATCAGCAATCCCTGTTTAATTTTAAGTGCGGTCAGTGCAGCCGGGCCCTTGCCTTCAAGCATGCCGGAAGCTTTACCTGCTTTGGCATCAAGGAGTCCCGCGCTTGGCGATTTTTTTTGCGATTCTTCATTGCGAAGAAACCGGGCAAGTTGAACCACATTTAACTGCGCCTGCTGTTTTCTCGTTGCAAGTTCGATTTCCCTGGTAATGCGTGATTGTTGGTATCGGTTTTCAAGTAAGAGGGATTCAAGCTGCTTTTTCTCGGTTTGATAGTGTGAAGTTGAAATTCCATCACCCCCACTCTCCGCAGATTTATTCATATGAGCTATCATATTACCCAGTTTCGTCAGGGCATCAACAGGCAATTCTCTTTTTCCCGATTGATACATGGCAACCTGGCTGCGGCTTACACCCAATAATATTGCAAGATCTTGCTGAGAGACGCTCAATATGGAACTGATTACATGCTCTTTTTTCATAATCTTAAAGTTTGTGACAATTTAATAATTAAAAATAATTTTGTCACAGATCTGTGACAATTTTTTTTTTGAAATTTATTTTGTCACAAATCTGTGACAATTTCATTTTGGATTTTTATTTTGTCACAGATCTGTGACAATTTTGTTTTTGAAAAAAAAATTGTCACAAGTATTCATCGTACATGAAAGCGTACGGATTTTCAGAAATTTGCAAACATAAATTTATTTATTGCCTATATTTGATTGGCAACTGCCACGAAAATCAGGAATTATTAAAATCAGGAATTAAAATGAAAGTGATTGTCAAAACAATATTGATGTTATTAATAGTCATTTTAAATGGCAGCTGTCAAAGAGAAACCGCATTCAAACCCCGGGAAGTGTACAAATCCAATGCTTTAATCATAACCCAGATTACCGAAAATTCTTTTGAGCACACTTCTTTTTTACAAACTGAAGATTTTGGGAACGTTCCCTGCAATGGCCTTATTGTAACAAACAGCAATGAAGCCATTATTTTCGACACTCCAACGAACGATAAAAATTCTGAAGCATTGATTAATTGGCTACAAGTAACCCATCGTTGCAAAATAAAAGCTATTATTCCGACCCATTTTCATGACGATTGCCTGGGTGGGCTGAAAGCATTTCATGCACATCAAATTCCTTCATATGCCTATTTCAAAACCATTGAACTTGCTAAAAAAAATAATTTTGCAGTTCCTGAAAACAGCTTCAAGGATTCCCTTATCCTAAAAGTAGGAACCGAAAATGTGAGTGCGAAATTTTTTGGTGAAGGGCATACAAAAGACAATACGGTTGGTTATTTTCCGAGCGAGAATATCCTGTTTGGAGGTTGCCTGATCAAAGAACTCGATGCAACCAAAGGTTATTTAGGTGATGCTAATGTTGCCGATTGGTCCTATACTGTTGAGAAAATTAAGAAGCAATATCCAAATGTGAAAATTATTATTCCGGGACATGGAGCATCTGGGAATAAAGCGTTACTCGAGTATACCATTAACTTATTCAAAGTTCAATAGCTTTTTTTTACGATATGATTCAGCAAAATTGCAATCGGAAGGATTTTCAGCTGACGGATTGGTATTTCCGTCGTTGTTAGCATCGTCGACACTGCAACTGCTGAATAGTCTGCACTTAAACAAAATTATTATGAGAAACAGCAAAAGGAATTTTTTATTTTATGCAACGGCACTTTGCGTTACAGGAAATAATTACAACACTTACAGTTCATTACAAAAACGTATGCATTGCAGTTCTTTTTATTTGGATAATCAGGTGTTATTGCCTAGTTTTACGCAACAAATTACACGGGCTATTAACTCAGTTGGTTCAGAGTGTTACCTCGACAAGGTAGAAGTCACTGGTTCGAATCCAGTATGGCCCACAAAAAAAGCGCTTTAGTTCCCTAAGGCGCTTTTTGTTTTACATCGATTCTAAAACCCGTTCGAGAGCCATTCCCCTGGAGCCTTTGATCAGTATCATTTTGTTTTGGAAACCCTCTTTTTTCACGATAGCGATCAATTCTTCGAAAGTCTCAAAAAACCTGAAATTGGGCTTGTCAATTTTATTCTGATAAAAATCTTTCCCGACAAAATAGCATACTATATTGTCTTGATCCGATAGCAAGCCTACAATGTTTTTGTGTTCGAAAAGGCTTTCGCTTCCCAGTTCGAACATATCCCCAAGGATCATGATTTTATCGGTTTTATCCAATTGCCGGAAGTTTTCGATTGCGACAGCCATACTGCTTGGGTTCGCATTGTAAGCATCCAAAATAATTTCATTGCCATTTTTAACCAGCAACTGTGAGCGATTATTTTCAGGGATATAATTTTCAATCGCCATTTTAATAGCTTCCCGATCCACTTCAAAATAAGACCCGATTGCAATCGCCGCATTAATATTGTTGGCATTATAAAGCCCTATGAGATGCGAATGAAGCATGCTATTTTCGTACTGCACTTTCACAAACGGATTGGCACTCACTGCTGTAATGTTCACATCAGCCTCATTTTTATTTAACCCGAAAGAGAATGTTTGGATGCTTCGTGTTTTTTGTACCTGAATCGCATCTTCAAGATTCACAAAAGCCAGTTTATTATTTTTAGAAAGGTATTCATACATTTCGCTTTTGCCTTTGATTACACCTTCAACACCGCCAAAACCTTCAAGGTGTGCTTTCCCGAAGTTGGTTATATAACCGAAATCAGGCAATGCCAAATCACATAAAAATTCGATTTCTTTTTGGTGGTTGGCTCCCATTTCAACAATTCCGATTTGTGTTTCAGAAGTAAAAGACAGCAATGTCAGCGGCACACCGATATGGTTGTTCAGGTTTCCAACGGTAGCTTTCGTTTTAAATTTTTCAGAAAGCACTGCATAAATCAGCTCTTTAGTTGTTGTTTTTCCGTTGCTTCCGGTAAGGGCGACAATGGGTAATTTCAGATATTGCCTGTGGAATTTTGACAACTCTTGCAAAGTTTGCAAACTGTCTTTCACTAAAATGGTGCGTTCATCAATGAAATAATCTTTGTTGTCAATAATGATATACGATGCTCCTTTTTCAAGTGCTTCTTTTGCAAACGTATTGGCATCGAACCTTTCGCCTTTGATGGCTACAAATAATGATTTGGCTTCAATTTTTCTGGTATCGATAGACACCGCACTGCACTGTAGAAATAACTGATGAATGTTTTGAATATCCATTTGAAATGGGTTTAAAAAATAAAAGCCCTAATGAAAGGGCTTTTATAATACTATTGTAGAAAATTAATTTCTTGGTCTTTTCTTTTTGTCAGCTTTTGGACCAACTCTAGACATCGCACATCTGAATCCGATGTAATCTGTTGCCATATCTTGCGGGAAGTATCTTCTTTGCGCAGGATCCAACCAATAAGCTCTGTCTCTCCAAGAACCCCCTTTGTACACTCTGACATTGTCATTGATCAAGGTTGTTCTTTTGTTAGACTTGTCATATTTTCTAACCATGTTTCCTAAACTGTCCGTTGTTACGTTGTGCTCAGGAGAATCATACATTCTTTGTTTTTCTTTGGTCTTAGCATCTACTTCACCTTCAGCTGAACCAAAATCGAAATACCTTGTTGATTGTTTGTCACCATCACGGTAATTTCTGTTATCCGATGAACTAAAGTTCGTTCTTAAATACGTTTCTTTTTCATCAACCGGAACTTGAGCGATTTCTCCAGGATAGTTTCTTGCAACGATTCTACCGTTAGATAGTGTATCAAAAACCTGAGATTCAGCTGTTACGATTTCAGCTTTACCATCTTCGCCAATTTTGTTTTTGGTGTAGATGTTTCCTCTATAGTAGTTAAAATCACTTGCTTCATCATCAACGATTGGTCTGTAAACATCGGCAACCCATTCGGCTACGTTTCCAGCCATATCATACAATCCGAAATCATTTGGAGGGTATGATTTTACTTTATTGGTAATATCGGCACCATCATCAGACCATCCTGCAATTCCGCCGTAATCTCCTTTACCTTGTTTAAAGTTGGCCAATTGGTCACCTTTAACTTGTCTTTTCCCGGAACGGGTATAACTTCCAGACCAAGGGTATTTCTTTTGTCCTTTGTAAATATTGTATTCTCTCTGACCCACGTCAGCAGCAGCAGCATATTCCCACTCCGCTTCAGTTGGCAGCCTGTATTCCGGCAGGATCAAACCTGAAGATCTTTGTGCATATACATTTTTAGCTTCTTTAACGTTTCCGTCTTTATCTGCTTTACCTGGTTTAGCTTTGGAATTTCTTCTTCCTTTTAATACGATTTCTTCATCTCCACCCATTGTTTTCGTAGGCGCAGCCAAATAGGTTTCAGTACTGAAAGTTTTATCAGCACTAGCTGAAGTTACTTTGGCATCTTTTTTAAGGAAACCTTCTTTTTCAAGCGTATTTTCGTTGACACGATCCGTTCTCCATTTAGAGAATTCAACAGCCTGGATCCAGTTTACACCTACTACAGGATAGTTCGCATAAGCCGGATGTCTCAAGTAGTTATTGGTCATTGTTTCGTTGTATCCCAAACGGTTTCTCCATACCAATGTGTCGGGAGATGCACCTTCATAGATGTTTTTGTAATTTTCCTGTTCCGGCGGAAAAACTCTTTTCAACCAGTCAAGGTATTCCATGTACATCATGTTAGTCACCTCAGTCTCATCCATATAGAACGACTGAACGTGTTGCTGATTTGGTGAATTGTTCCAATCATGCATCACATCATCCTGGACTTTTCCCATTGTAAATGTTCCGCCTTCAACCATAACCAAACCTGGCCCTGTTGCTTGTTTTTTGAAATTTGAAGCATACTGGAAACCACCTTTTTTGTCATTGATTTTCCAACCCGTTGCAGTTGACGAGTTTTTGGAGCTGGAACTTTTGCTGCAACTTGTAGTTAAACCAAACAGTATTACTAATGATAGTAATGTTCTGATAGCCATAAATTTGTTTACTTTCATACTCTTAGTAGGTAATAATTTCGTGGCGCAATATAATAATTAACATTAACATTGCAACATCTTTTTTTAAATATTATAAATCGCTTGCTTTCAAAATGCCTGCATTTGCATCTGAGAACGCAAAATTAAAATAAATATTATATCCAATTGCATTAAATAAATTATTTTTACCGCCCGTAATAATTGCTATCAATCTGCGTTACTTATTCTGATGAAAAAAACACTATCCTTATTAATTATACTGCTGTCTTTTGTTTCTTTTGGCCAACAAAAGGGAGAAGTTTCTATTAACTGGATTGACGGCCAGCCGCTTTCATTTGGAACTTACAGCGTAAACGTCCCTCAATTTGATATTGCCAATTTTGTTTTTGACAATTATAAAAAGGAAATTTTTTACACTCAGACGCTTCCGCAATCTGCAACCGTCAATGAAAATTCCTTACAAATTACCAATATTGTTTATGAATCTGTAAACATTTCACAGCTCGGGCAATTGTCACTCGCTTCCATTCCTTCAAAAATTAATGCGTCATTGCAAAACATCAACGCCAGGGATGTGCTTTCAGCCCAACTAAAACTTTCTCCTATTGTAAAGGAAGCTTCGGGCTACAAGCGGATCAAATCATTCACTTACTCATTTACTGTTTTTAATCAGGGTAATAATGCCCGGGTGATTCCTATCGGTGATGATTTCAACAACCGTTACAATTCAGTGCTTGCATCCGGGGAATGGTTTCGATTTTATGTAACAAAATCCGGCGCTTATCTTTTAGACAAAGGTTTCCTGAGGTCAATCGGCGTTAATGTTGACGGCCTTGACCCACGAAAAATCAAAGTTTATGGTAATGGTGGCCGAATGATTCCCTTAAGAAACAGCAACTATTACCCTTCGGATCTTATTGAAAACGCCATTTTTGTTTCAGGCGAAAGCGATGGTGTTTTTGACGATTCAGATTTTGTGACTTTTTATGCAGAAGGTGTTGACCAATGGAATGAAGACAGCGAAACATCGAACAACCTCTATGCTGACCGCTCCTATTATTACGTCAACATTCAAGGCATTAATGGGAAACGGATTACACCGATGTTGCAGCCAAGCTCGCCAGCCACGGTAACAATCAATACTTTTGACGATTACCAATACCATGAAATTGACGCTGTAAACATTGCCAATCTCGGCAGAAGATGGTTTGGCGAAGTTTTCGATGTTGTGTCAGAGCGCGAATTCAATTTTACCATTCCAAATATCGTAACCACCGCCCCGGTCAACCTTAGTGCTTATGTTGCCGCTGCTTCCCTGGCTTCGACCGAATTTAAGTTTGATGTAAACGGACAGGCTGCCGGAAATGTTGCCCTGACCAAAATTGAAGAACATGTTTACGCACGCGCTTCTTCATTTTTCGCAAACGCAACTGCCGCAGAAAACCTGACTGTTAAAGTTACCTATTCAAACAATGGTGTTCCGGGTTCGAAAGGCTACCTGGATTACATCCGGATCAAATCAAAAAGAAACCTGCGCGGTTACGGGCAGCAATTTGCCTTTCAATATGATGATGCGGTTTCAAATGCCGGTGTTGGCGAATACCAATTGTCAAACGCAACTAACATCAGCCAGGTCTGGGACATCACCGACATTTATAATGTTACCAATGTTACAAACAACGGGCAAGCAACACTTTCTTTTAAAACCGCTTTGGGTTCATTAAGAAAATATGTCGCAGTCGATTTTAATAATTTTTATATTCCGCTAAAGGAAACGCAGCCCAGAGTGGCCAATCAAAATCTTAAGGGAACCATTTTCAACAACAGTCAGGGACAGCCTCAGGATATTGATTATGTGATTATAACTCCGGCAGTTTTTAGTCCGCAAGCTGAACGTCTTGCAAATTTCCATCGGAATTACTCCCAACTCAATGTAAAAGTCGTAACCCTTGAAAGTATTTACCAGGAATTTTCTTCCGGAAAACAAGACATCGGTGCGATCCGGAATTTCATGAAATATGTTTACCGAAATCCGTTAGATAGTAATAAAAGGGTAAAATACCTGAATCTTTTTGGCGACGCTTCTTATGATTTTAAAAACCGCGCGTCTGTCTTTTCGAATTTCGTCCCTATTTTTCATGCGATGAACAGTTATACCGATGGAGAATCCTCTTTTTCTTCTGACGATTATTTCGGGATGTATGACCAGATCGACGGAGACATCAACACTAATAATGGCTCGAGAGGCCTTGATATTGCCGTAGGCCGGATTATTGCCAATTCAAATGCACAGGCCGAAGAACTTGTAACTAAAATCATCGATTACCACGACATACAATCCTACGGAAGCTGGCGCAATAATATGGTGGTCATTGCTGATGATGCCGATCAATCCGGAGACGGCAGCCTTCAGCAAAAAATGAATGCTTTATCCGATACCATCATTACTGAAAAACCTTTTATCAATTCGACTAAAATCCTAATGGACGCTTATCAGCAAGCCACTTCATCCGGTGGTGGCAGATATCCGCAAGCCCGCCAGGATTTCTTTAATGCTTTCGAAAAAGGCGCTTTGGTTTTTAATTATTTAGGACATGGTGGCGAAGACGGGCTTTCCCAGGAAAGGGTTTTTGAAAAATCAGACGGACAGAACCTGAATAACAAATACAAATATCCTCTATTTATTACCATTACCTGTGAGTTTTCAAGATTTGACAATCCCATGAGGCCAACAGCCGGCGAATATACTTACTGGAATCCGCGTGGTGGCGCCATTGCCATGATTACTACAGTAAGGTCTATTTTTAAATCTACCGGTGAATTGTTTAATGACATTTTAGCCAAGCATTTATTTTCTTACGGTTCTAATAATTATGTTTCTATTGCAGAAGCGCTTCGACTGGCAAAAACAGACACTCAAGCCGGAACGCCTGTTGCGAATGTGGTTTTTTTCCTTGGCGACCCTGCGATGATGCTCGCCATTCCAAAACCGAATATCAGGCTTACAAAAGTTAATGACATTCCGGTCACAGAAGCCACTGATGATTTCAAATCATTGGCTTATATGAAACTTTCAGGCGAAATTTTAGACGAGAACAACAATCCGCTTAACAATTATACCGGAGAACTTGCCGTGCAGATATTTGACAAACAGATCACACGCACCACATTGAACAACGACGGTTTTAGTCCGCCGATGAGCTTCAACACCCTGGGCGAAACAATTTTCAGGGGCAATGCGAGCGTAACCAATGGTAAATTTGAATTCGGGTTTGTAGTTCCAAGAGACATTACGATTGGTGTTGGCGACGGCCGCATCAGTTTTTATTCCAAAAGGGGCCAGATTCTTTTAGACAAAAGCGGTTATAACAATACGATAAAAGTAGGCGGAATCAATCAAAATGCAGAATCCGACACCAAAGCGCCTACCGTTAAATTATACATGAATGACCAGACTTTCATCTCTGGAGGAATTACCAATGAATCCCCGATATTTCTAGCCTTTCTCGAAGATGAACACGGCATCAATACGGCTAGTGGTATTGGCCATGATATAGTGGCAATCCTTGACGGCGACGAAAAAAACGTGTACAAACTCAACGATTATTACGAAACAGAACTCGACGATTACAAAAAAGGAAAATTGAAATTTCCGTTCCGCAACCTTTCTGTTGGATTACACACCATCCTTTTTAAGGCCTGGGACGTATATAACAATCTCGTAACAGCCGAAATTCAGTTTATTGTAGTGGGCGACGAATCGATTACCATTACAAATGTCCTGAATTACCCCAATCCGTTTGTCAATTACACCCAGTTCTGGTTTACGCACAACAAACCGTTCGAACCGCTAGAAGTTCAGGTACAGGTGCTCACGATCACCGGAAAAATAGTATGGACAAAAAACCAAACCGTTACTACTGACGGATTTTTGTCAAGGGAAATTACCTGGGACGGCAAAGACGATTTTGGCGATAAAATCGGAAAAGGTGTTTATGTGTACAAGCTTACGGTCAAGTCTTTACTCACAAACAGCAAAACGCATAAGTACGAAAAACTTGTAATACTTTAATAAAATAGTATATTTGTTCAATTATATAAAAATCCAGAATGAAAAAAATTGCAGTAATATTAATTTGTTTTTTAACATCACAGATCACCAAAGCACAAGACAGGGTTATCACCACAGGTGTTCCATTTATGCTGATTGCAGCAGATGCGCGTTCCGCAGGTATGGCCGATCAGGGTGTTGCCACTTCAGCAGATGCGTTTTCACAACAATACAATCCGGCCAAATATGCTTTCGCTCTTGATAAAATCGGAGCCGCAGTAAGTTACACGCCTTACCTGACCGATCTGGTAAATGACATTTCACTAGGCCAGGTCAATTTCTATAACAGATTTGACGAAAGAATGGCTTTTGCTGCGAGTTTAAGATATTTCTCTCTTGGAGAAATTGAATTACGCCAAAATTTCGAAGACATTCCAACAATTGTAAAACCAAACGAACTCGCGCTTGACGCTTCATACTCCCTAAAGTTAAGCGACCAGTTTGCGATGTCTGTTGCCGGGCGTTACATCCGTTCCAACCTAAGAATACAAGACGGTTCCAATGACTCAAGAGCGGCAAGTTCATTTGCTGTTGATGTTGCAGGTTTTTACCAGTCGGAAGAAATTGCATTTAACGAATTTAACGGAAGATACCGTTTGGGTTTCAACTTCCAGAATCTAGGGCCAAAAATCAGCTATGACAAAGACCTGAATGATGAAAATGCTAATTTTTTACCATCAAACCTGAAATTGGGAGGCGGATTTGATTTTATCCTGGATGAATACAATAAAGTTGCTGTTGGCGTTGAGTTTAATAAATTATTGGTTCCAACACCAAAAAGCGCCGACCTCAATGGAAATGGAATTATTGATGGTGAGGAAGAAACAAACCTGAATACCCAATACCGTGATGAATACAATAGAATAGGATGGACATCGGGAATTTTTAAATCTTTCGGCGATGCACCTGACGGATTCAGCGAAGAATTAAAAGAGTTTACGTATTCGGTAGCTGCCGAATATTCTTACCAGGATTCGTTTGCGTTTCGTTTGGGTTATTTTAATGAAAATGAATTTAAAGGAGCCCGAAAATTCTTCTCCCTCGGAGCCGGTTTCAAATACAATGTTGTAAAAATAGACGTTTCGTATCTGTTCTCTGCCTCAAAAGTAAAAAACCCACTTGAAAACACACTCCGTTTCTCACTTAGCTTTGCCTTTGGAGACAAATGGGACGAATATTAGTAGATATAATTTAAAAATAAAAAATCCAAATTTCACCTTATTGAGATTTGGATTTTTTTTCCCCTGAAAAGAATGAAAAAAATTACAATTACTACCCAATTCTCGTCGTTTGACAACCTTGAAGAATTGCCTGCAGATGTTCAGGACTTGATAGCAAAGGCCGTTGCAATCAGAAAAAAAGCGTATGCGCCCTATTCTAAATTTCGCGTAGGCGCGGCCATTTTATTAGACAATGGTCAAATCGTTTTGGGTTCAAACCAGGAAAATGCCGCTTATCCATCGGGGCTTTGCGCCGAAAGGACTGCGATTTTCTATACTGGCGCGAATTATCCCGATGCCAAAATTTTAAAAATGGCTATTAGCGCAGCTTCAGATACGAATCCAACATTGAGTCCGATTCCACCCTGCGGTGCTTGCAGGCAATCGATTGCAGAATATGAATTCAAGCAAGACCAACCGATCGAAATGTATTTCATGGGCGAATCGGGAGATATTTTCAAATCGGATTCGCTCAAAAATTTACTCCCGATCACGTTTGATAAAAACTTCCTGTAAAATAACTAAAATTTAAGATTTTAATTTTAGTTCTACAATGGAATGTCTTATTTTTGCCTTTCGCAAATTTGGTGTGAGGAAACAATTTTGCGTTGTATAAAAAAGACAAATAACACTTTAGCAAAAGAACAACAATTCAGATGAAAGAAGTTACAAAAGAAGTTTATTTAAAGTGGTATGAAGACATGCTGCTTTGGAGAAAGTTTGAAGACAAATTAGCTGCACTTTACATACAACAAAAAGTACGAGGTTTCCTTCACTTATACAATGGACAAGAAGCCGTTTTAGCGGGTGCTTTACACGCCATGGATTTAGGCAAAGATAAAATGATCACGGCTTACAGAAACCACGTACAGCCAATTGGCATGGGCGTTGATCCGAAAGCCGTCATGGCAGAATTGCTCGGAAAAGTCACCGGAACCTCAAAAGGTATGGGCGGATCAATGCACATTTTCTCAAAAGAAAAAGGATTTTATGGCGGTCACGGAATCGTTGGGGCGCAAATCCCGGTTGGTGCAGGAATCGCTTTCGCAGACAAATATTTCAATACAGGCGGTGTCACGTTGACGTATTTCGGAGACGGAGCAGCACGCCAAGGTTCGCTTCACGAAGCCTTCAACATGGCGATGTTATGGAAATTACCTGTAGTATTCATCGTTGAAAACAACGGTTACGCAATGGGTACTTCTGTCGAAAGAACAGCAAACCATACTGATATTTGGAAACTAGGTTTGGGCTATGAAATGCCATGCGGACCAGTCGACGGAATGAATCCTGTAAAAGTAGCAGAAGCGATGGACGAAGCCATTGATCGTGCACGTCGCGGCGATGGGCCAACATTCCTCGAAATGAAAACCTACCGTTACAGAGGACACTCCATGTCTGATGCACAATTGTACCGCACGAAAGACGAAGTGGAAGAATACAAAAAAATCGATCCGATCACACAGGTTTTGGATGTGATCAAAGACCAGAAATATGCCACCGATGCAGAAATTGAAGCGATCGACGAGCGCGTAAAAGAGCTTGTTGAAGAATGCGCAAAATTTGCGGAAGAGTCTCCATTCCCGGAAGTACAACAATTGTACGACGTGGTTTACGAACAAGAAAACTATCCATTCATTCCTCACAAACTATAATCAATTATGGCAATTAAAATCACAATGCCGCGCTTGAGCGATACAATGACGGAAGGAACGGTTGCAACGTGGCTCAAAAAGATAGGCGATAAAATCAGCGAAGGCGATATTTTAGCCGAAATCGAAACCGATAAAGCAACAATGGAATTTGAATCATTCAATTCCGGAACTTTATTACACATCGGAATTCAGGCAGGCGAATCGGCTCCGGTTGATTCTCTTTTAGCGATCATCGGAAACGAAGGCGAAGACATTTCGGCACTTTTAGCCGGTGGCAAAACTGCTAAAGAAGAACCTAAAGCGGAAGCAAAAACAGAAGACAAAAAAGAAGAAGCAACTCCTGCTCCAGCAGAAGCTAAATCTGAAGATAAAAAAGAAGCGACTCCAGCTGCATCAACCGAACTTCCTAAGGGAGTTGTCGTAGTTACGATGCCGCGCTTGAGCGACACGATGACCGACGGAACGGTAGCCACTTGGCTCAAAAAAGTAGGCGATAAAGTGGCAGAAGGTGATATTCTTGCAGAAATTGAAACCGATAAAGCGACCATGGAATTTGAATCGTTTAATGCCGGAACTTTATTGTTCATCGGAATTAACGAAGGCGAAACGGCTCCTGTAGACAGCGTACTCGCTATTATCGGGCCAGAAGGAACCGACATTACCGGTGTCGCTGAAAACTTCAAAAAAGGCGGCGCTGCTCCTGCTGTAAAATCCGAAGCTAAATCTGATGATAAAAAAGCGGATGAAACTGCTGAAGCAAAAGAAGAAGAAACCATAAACGTAGTTTCTGACGGAAAAAGAATTTTCATTTCTCCATTGGCTAAAAAAATTGCCGAAGAGAAAAAAATCAACATATCACAAGTGAAAGGTTCCGGTGAAAACGGCCGTATTGTAAAAGCCGACATCGAGAACTTTAAACCACAAACTGCCGCTGCTCCTGCTGAACAAGCTTCAGCTCCAGTGGAGTCAGAACAGGCTGCAACTCCGGTAAAAGTATTTGTTCCTGCTGGCGAAGTATCTTCAGAAGAAGTCAAGAATTCGCAAATGCGTAAAACGATCGCACGCCGTTTGGCAGAATCGAAATTTACTGCGCCACATTATTATCTGACCATTGAAGTCGCAATGGATGATGCCATGAAATCAAGAGCGGTGATCAACACCATTCCGGATACCAAAGTGTCTTTTAACGACATGGTCATCAAAGCATGTGCAATGGCCTTGAGAAAACACCCACAGGTAAATTCACAATGGAAAGACGATGTGACCGTAATCCACCACAACATCAGTATCGGCGTGGCTGTAGCTGTTGAAGACGGATTATTGGTTCCGGTATTGCCATTCACAGACCAAATGGGCTTAACGCAAATTGGATCAAAAGTGAAAGACCTGGCTGGAAAAGCAAGAAACAAAAAATTAACGCCGGCAGAAATGGACGGCAGTACTTTTACGGTTTCCAATCTTGGCATGTTCGGAATTACAGAGTTTACCTCGATCATCAACCAACCGAATTCAGCGATTTTATCCGTAGGTGCGATTGTTGAAAAACCAGTCGTAAGAAACGGGCAAATTGTTGTTGGCAATACGATGAAAGTAACGCTTGCCTGCGATCACAGAACCGTTGACGGTGCTACAGGAGCACAATTCCTGCAAACACTCAGAACGTATCTGGAAAATCCCGTGACGATGTTGGCATAAGCCAATTCAAATAAACATTAAAAATCCCGCATTGAAATTCAGTGCGGGATTTTTGTTTTAATAGCCCTCGACTGCGCTCGGGTTGACAAACCGCTTCCACTAAAAACTTGTTGCAAATACAAACTGTCATCCCGAACGCGTCGCGGGACATTTATTTACACACTATTTTATAGAACAATGCTTTTATTTTAAAGCTCATTTTCATAACTTTAAGTAAATCAAAACGATATTTATTATGGAAACTAAAATTTTCACCACCGCCTTTTTAGAAGAATTGCGTATGGAAACGGCTTCAACAAGAAAATGTCTTGAAAGGATTCCGTTGCCTGAAATTTTCCAATTCAAACCACACGAAAAATCAATGGAAATGGGCTACCTGACGTTGCTTGTCGCAGAAATCCCAATGTGGATCGCACACATGATCGAAGATTCCGAAATTGATTTTGTTACTTATCCACATGCTAAAATCGAAACATCCGAACAATTGATGGCGCATTTTGAAGACAACCTAAAAAGAGCTGAAGCAGCACTTCTAAAGGCTACCGACGAAACCCTGGAAGAAATTTTCACATTAAAAGCAAATGGTGAAATCATGTACACTTCACCCAAGAAAACCGACATTCGCACCACTTTAAACCATTGGGTGCACCACCGTGGGCAATTGACGGTTTATATGCGGATGAATGACATACTGATTCCGTCAATTTACGGACCGTCTGCAGATGATAAAAGTTTTTAGCTTCCATTAAAAAATAGTATTTTTCGGGAAATTATATTCCGATGAAAAAAATCATTCTATGCGCCATTGTTTTAGTGGCTTTTTCTTGTAACCAACAGAAAAACACTGAAGGCACAATCGATCTGATCAATGATGAACATTCGTTTTCAATTGCCGAAAAAGCAGTTGTGAAACATTTGGATCTTGACATCAAAGTCGATTTTGAAACCCAGACCATTTCGGGAAAAGCAACCTGGAAAATCGATAATGTTTCCAAAGGCAAGGAAATTATTTTCGATCAGAATACACTTAATATTACAAAAGTAACTTTGGGTGATGACGAAAAACCGGCCAAATTCAAACTCGGTACCGAAGTCGAATTCCACGGCAAACCGTTAATCGTCACTATCGAACCAACTACAACCAAAGTCAATATTTACTACAAAACGACCAAAGATGCTGTCGCCTTACAATGGCTAACACCAGAACAAACCGCAGATAAAACCAAACCATTCCTGTTTTCTCAAGGACAGAGCATCTGGACCAGAACGTGGATTCCGTGTCAGGATTCCCCATCCATCCGATTTACATACAATGCAAAAGTCACCGTTCCGAACGATTTGATCGCTTTGATGAGTGCTGAAAATCCGCAGAAGAAAAATGAAACCGGCATTTACACTTTTAAACAAACCAAAAAAATTCCGTCTTATTTAATGGCGCTGGCAGTAGGCGGTGTCGCCTTTAAAGCCATCGACGGACGTACCGGCGTGTATGCTGAACCATCTGTTTTAGAAAAAGCCGCCTGGGAATTTGGCGAACTCGGGAAAATGGTTCACGCTGCAGAAAAATTATACGGACCATACCGTTGGGGCCGATACGACGTTTTGGTTTTGCCTCCGAGTTTCCCTTACGGCGGCATGGAAAACCCGAACCTGACCTTTTTAACGCCTGGTGTGATTGCCGGAGATCGTTCGTTAACCAGTTTGCTGGCGCACGAATTGGGCCACAGCTGGAGCGGCAACTTAGTGACGAATGCGACCTGGGATGACATTTGGCTCAATGAAGGGTTTACGACTTATGTCGAACACCGCATCGGCGAGGAAATTTTCGGAGTGAATGAAGCCAGAATGCAGGATGTATTGAGCCGGAAAGTATTGGCAGACAACATGGTTGAAATGGGAAATAAAAACCCGGATTCGCGACTGAAAGTCGATACACAAGGCCGTAATGCTGATGATGCATTGAGTGATATTCCATACGAAAAAGGTTATGCTTTTTTACAAACGATTGAGCAAGCCGTTGGCCGAAAAAAATTTGATGCGTTTATCAAAGAATATTTCAATTCGCATGCGTTTCAGTCGATCACGACCGAAGATTTTGTAGCTTACATTAATAAAGTATTGATCAAAGGCGATTTGGATCTTGAAGAAAAAATCAAAATGGACGAATGGATTTACCAGCCGGGCATTCCGTCGAACATCACGATTCCTGTTTCGGATGATTTTGTCAGAATTGACAGCATCCAGAAAAACTGGCGGAATACTGGCATTAAAGGATTGGCCTCCCGAATTAAATCGACCACCGAAAAACAACATTTCATCGATTACTTACCCGAAGATTTGACCGAAAAAGAAATGGCCGACATCGATGCCGAATTCCATTTTACCGAAAGGGGAAACTTCGTCATCAAACGCCAATGGTTTGTGCAAGCGATCAGACACCATTACAAACCCGCACGCCCGGCCATCGAAAAATTTATGATTGCCACAAGCCGCACCGGATCGTTACAAACCTTATATAAAGAAATGGTTAAAACATCCGAAGACAAAGATTGGGCAAAATCGATTTTTGAAAAGGCAAAATCCGGTTACCATTTAACGACAATCCAAAGCGTTGAAGGGCTGTTGAAATAAGTGGGGAAAATTGTCCACGTACTGGCGAAAATCATCCACGCTTTAAGGCTAAAAGGAGTCACATCTTTGTAATGTCAATAAGACATCACTAAAAAATTAAAAAGATGACACGTTTACAACCATTAGACCCGGCTACAGCCACAGGAAAAACAAAAGAATTGTTCGATGCCGTACAAGGCAAATTGGGATCTGTTCCAAACATGATGCGTACGATGGCAAATTCGACCGCCGTTTTAGAAGGTTACCTGAATTTGAGCGGCGCTTTAAGCAAAGGCGCGATCAATGCGAGAACCGGAGAATTGTTAGCACTGGCGATCAGCGAAAGCAACGCTTGTGATTATTGTTTGGCCGCCCACAATTTCATCGGGGAAAAACTATTAAAAACCGATGCTGCCGTATTGGAAGCTGCGCGTAAAGGCGAATCAAACGATCCGAAAACCAAAGCCATTTTACAATTCGCAAAAACATTGGTAAGCAAAAACGGACTCGTAAATAATGAAGATGTCAGTACTGCGAAAAATGCCGGATTAACCGATGCAGAAATTTCAGAGACCGTTGCCCACGTGGCATTAAACGTATTGACAAATTATTTCAACAATACGGCAAATACTGAAATTGATTTCCCGGTAGCGGTAAAAGCATAAATTACCCATTTTCAAAAAAAGGCAGTTCATTTTTAACTGCCTTTTTTGATTTTTAATACATTTGGATATGAGTCTAAACGCACACACCCTGACAAATCCGGTAAACGGAAACCTGGCTTTTAAAATTTTCAATTTTGAAGACAACAACCATTTTGATCATTTGCAGCGCAACAATTATTATTCGCTGATCTGGGTCAAAAAAGGTTCGGGCAAAGTCAAAGCAGATTTTGCCGAGCATGACTTTGAAGAAAATTCATTGCTGGCATTTTCGCCTTATCAGCCGTTTATGATTTGTACCGATCACCGTATTGAAGGCATTGCGATCCATTTTCATCCTGATTTCTTCTGCATTCACATGCATCAAAAAGAAGTGTCGTGCAATGGCGTATTGTTCAATAACATCTATCAACCGCCTTACACCAAAATTACCGACGCTGCCGAAACGACACTCGATTTAATGATTGGGCAAATAAAAACAGAAATGCACGATACGGCTTTGGCACAATATGAATTGTTGGTTTCCTATTTGAAAATATTTTTAATTACGGCATCACGGCTCAAAACAGAGCAACTCACACAAGATTCCGTTCCGGACCTAAAAGAGCCTTATATCCTTCAAAACCTCAAGGACGCAATTGAAAAACATTTCAAAACAAAACATTCTGCTGCCCATTATGCCGATTTATTAAACATTTCCGCAAAATCATTGGCGAAAATCACGAAAATCCATTTTAATAAAACACTCACAACACTCATTTCTGAACGTATTATTATCGAAGCCAAACGCGAATTGTATATGACCAATAAAGCCGTAAAAGAAATTGCTTATGAGTTGGGTTATGACGACGAGCATTACTTCAGCCGATTCTTTAAAACCAATGCCGATGTTTCTCCACAAGGGTATAGGGAAACTGTAGGATTTGGAAAAGCAACGCCTTAAAATTTAATTTTTAAAATCCATTTCCCAGTCCTTTTTCAGCATTGCATACTGGCATTCGCTACCCCATTTGCCTTTAAAAAAAATATTGTCTACAAAATGCCCTTCCTTTTTGAATCCGACACTTTCCAGTAATTTTATGGAAGCAATATTTTCGGCATCTACAATTTCGACAATTCGGTGAAAATTTGGAATAGCAAAAAGGAAATTTACGACACCAACCATCACTTCCCTGGCATAGCCATTTTTTTGATGGAGATGCGAAATTGTAATGCCCACTTCAGCTATTCGCGCATCATCTGAGTCCAGTTTAATCGCACAATCACCAACAATTTTTGCAGTTTCTTTATTTTCGATTCCATATTGAACCCATTCGCCTGGCTTTCCAAAGACCTTATCCTTTTGTCTGTTAATAAAATTTTCTGCTTCCTGTAATGTCATCACATCAAAACCCTGAAACTTCGTAACTTCAGGATTTGACCGGTAAATATAAAAATCCTGTACGTCCACAGGATGCATATTCCGAATTTTAAGCCTTTGCGTTTCTATTAGTACTTTCATCTAAAAATTTCTTATTTTCAAATATAAATAAACTTAGCCATTTTAACATCTGGTACCGGCCGTAGTATTATTTCTACACCAAAAATATTCAGCACCGATTACTGTAAATATTCCGGCCGTATATGCCAAAATATCAATCCACGAAAAAGAATGCCCGATGATTGTTCTAGCGATCGCCGACTTTTCAAAACCCAACATTTCGATGACATTCAGGTACTGTAGCATTTCAATCCCATAAGAAAATAACAATACAAAAACTGCAGCTTTTATCACCCGCCATTCAAAAAACGATTTCAGGAAACAATACATCAGGATCACCACTAGGAAGTCTCCCAAATAAGGACGCACAAAATGATCATGAACATACAGCGCTATAACCACTTCTACAGCGAAAAACACGATTGCAAAGCTAAAATACTTAAGATTAAATGCCATTGTCAAATAATATTCCGGAAAGATAGTATTTTTTTAATTTCATTCTGGGCGTGCCGGCGCAAGGTCTTCTGGGTTTAAAAGCAGATTTCGTTAGCGCCGTCGGGCTGTCCGCTGTATCTTTTATTGCACTGCATTCCATAAAAGGATGCCGCTACCATCCCTCACGCGGGCTCAGGTTCAACATTCAAAAACACAAGAGCAACCACGACTGTTCGATACAAAAAGGAACCTTATTTATTCTCTAATAAATCATACACGGAACTCATTTCATACTATCAAAATTACAGTAAGTGGCTTAAATTGGCATTTGCCAGGCAGATAATATTTGTGGCACTTTTTTCAAAATAAAAAAAATGCCACAAA
>Ga0081606_1000175_pt1 | contig 26571 bp, 26 predicted proteins | sample EareggfetidaYelm_FD_71127 | JGI IMG/M metagenome (GOLD analysis project Ga0081606, IMG submission 71127) | Earthworm egg capsule microbial community from the University of Washington, USA - E. fetida Yelm (SPADES assembly) (version 2) | ecosystem: Host-associated > Annelida > Reproductive system... | reverse complement strand
TTGAGAGTGTTGAGCACATGAATGTCAGAGTCATTCGCATCCGTGATCATGGATGCGGGGACTGCACCCCAGTAAGCACCTGTGCCGCCGCCATCTCTGCGCAGGATTTTCTTCGGGAAGTAGTAGCCGTAGCGCCACATGCAAATCGGATCGCCGTTGGGTATCATGGCACGCTGCAAGATGGTGAGCGTTGGTGTGTCAATGGAACGGTCACCTCCCGAAAGAGCCAATCGATACATGTCAATGGCAGAGCCGGATGCCCAGTTCAGGAAATTGCCGCTGAATGCATTGGTGCATCTGCGTTTGTCCGCCGAACCGGTCCGGTCGAATCGCTTGTAGTCTGCGATTTGTCCTCCTGGTGCGAGAACTTCCGTGGGGCGATTATTGTACGTGTAGCAACCCTCTGCATCGTAGTATCCCAAATACTCTGTGCCAGTATTATAGGAAGTATCGTCCCCCCCTCCGGCTACATTATATTCAGCCCCCACGGTCGGATGCTCCACGGACAGCGCCAACGTCATGGCAGGCTTGTCCACCGTCATCTCCGCAAACAAGGGTACGGTCGCCAAATCGACCGCTGGAATGTTTGGTGGCGCTGATTCTTCGCCAATGGCCATCCAGGACAGGGGTATCAGAGCGAGCGCAACAATCCAGGGCGCATAAGCGGCCAAGTGCTGCGGCAGTCGCTGGCGCAGCACTTGCAGTTTGCACCCAAGGCCGCCAGGCATGTTTTTTCTGAAGGTGGGTGCAGGCATGGAATCCCCCTCAATTGCGGTAAATCATCTGGAGCACGGCTTGTGCTTCTTTATTCGGACCAAAACCCATGGCGGTGACGCGGTATACATAAGACAAGGTCTCGCTGCCGGTCAACTCGTTTTGGTTGGTCGTTCTGAACGATCTGGTCCCATGCTGATCTGGAATGATTTCTATCAGATAACGCGGTTTTTGGGCTGGCCGTATGCCTGTCGGTCCCGTCGGAAAGGCACGGCCTGTGTATTTGCCGAATTCCACTGTTTTGGCATTGGCATCCGTGGCTTCAAAGTCAACCGTCAACCATACCGGTTTGCCAGTGGCTTTCAAAGTGCACAAACCAACGCTTTGGTCTGCGCTGCCGCAATTGTCAATGAATTTGGCAAGGTCGACCTCGTTGTGCTTGAAGACCGCACTTCTGTTACTGGTGGAGTTGGCAGACTGACCCGTGATGTCGAATTCCGCGTCGACCAGACCAGCCTCTGCCGCTTGCCAGGCTATTTGCATATCCCTGTCATTGCGGGTGCCGCGCTCTGCCATCATCGCAATCCGCATGCCGCCGACGCCCAATATCGATACCACGATCAGTATCAGCATGACGATGATCAGCGACAAGCCACGCTGTCGCGCCGGTCTCGAAGAAGCAGGGAGGAGCCGCAGCCCCGGTTTGCAGGTGGGCATGTCAGTTTTCATCCTGGGCGTTGCGCAGATGCACGGTGAAAGTCAGAGTCTGGCGCAGGCGGCCATCAAATGGGGGGGTGTATATGCTGCCCGGGTCATTGCTGCTGGAAAAAGCCGCGCCTTCGGTTCCTGAAGCGGAGTCTTTTGTGATTCCGAGGGGATAAAAGGTTTGATTGCCGCCGTCCGGCTTGGCCGAACCGGGTGGCCCCCGAAGCACGACGCCAATGCGGATGCTGCGCACCCGGCGCCAGTTGGCGTAAGTGGCCGCCTTATTGATAGAGGCCGGCTGACTGCCGGACACTGTCAACTGGTCCGCGCGCAGATAGCGGTCAACAACCCTGTCTGTCGTGCCGGGAACTGCGGTGTTGGCAGGGCCGATACCATCGACGCCATAGAGCACCTGGAAGTTTTCCACCCCCGAGATGATGGGCTGGGCATCGTAGGGGGCGGCCCCGGTCTCGGAGCGCGCGCACATGAGGGCTGGCTCTGCGCCGGCGCTGTCCTCCTTCACATAAAGAATGCTCACCAGTTTGTCGCCCGGCTCTGTCGGTACGTTGGTTGCGGCGACGCCGGCGCAGTCGATCATCGTTTTGTCGGAGGTTGCGCTGTCGGCAGTCGCTGAACTGGTTTGGTAGCGCAGCACCAGAATGTCACTGCCATAACCGACTTCGCCTGATTGGCGCTCAGTGCCACTGTCCCACTCGCTCTGGGTTCCACGCTTGGCGTTGTTCACGCCAAAGATGTCGGGCGGCGCCAGGGCGTTGCCGGGCGCGTCGCCCAGTCGTTTGGTTTCGGTGGCAAAGCGCAGGTTTTTGTAGCCTGTTTGCGCTCCCAGGCGCAGCACCAGGTTTTGCAGGAAGCGGCCGTTGTCGCGCAATTGCGATGCGGCATCGACAGCGGTGAAACCTTCACGCGCAAACAGCAAGGACGCGGCGGCGGCCAGCACGATCAGCAGGCCCAGCGCCATGGCCACCATCAGTTCGATCAGCGTCATGCCATGCTGCGGGCTTGGCTGACCCGAGCGTCGGATGGGGCAGGCCGGCAGCATCATGTGGTGCTCCTGCCGGCGGCTGGTGCGGCGTTGGCGACCGGTGTGCTGGCGGCTGGCGTGGTGCCGGTGGCCGGTGCGGGGTCCCCGCCGGTGACCGGAACGATGACGTAGGGGCGGCTGCCGTCATCAGTGGCTTTTTCGAAACCGGCAACCGTGGTGCCGGTGCCGGTGTTGGTGCTGCGGCGGGTCCAGCCTATCTTGATATACGCAATGTCACCGGCGTCATCACAGTCCCATTTCGCAAGGCCGGACTCGGTGTCGTAAGGGGCGCCATCGAAGCAGACTTTGACCCTTGCCTGCGGCAAATCGGCATGGACCCTGGCGAGCCAGTCGGTCATTTGTGCCTGCGCGACCTCGGTGGTGGATGAACAACCCGCGCTGGCATTGGCGACGCGCAGGCAGTAGTTGCTGGCGTCCTGCTGCATGTAGGGGTTGCTGTCTTTGGGTTGGACGGCAATGGCATTGTTCCCGCGCATCATTTCCGCCAGTTCGTTCGCGAGCATGACGGCCTGGGCCTGCAAGCGCGCCTCGCGGTTGGCCTGCAGCGCGTATCCCTGCATGCCCACGGTGCCCAGAATGGCGAAGGTCAAAATGACAATGGCTACCAGCACTTCGAGCAGGCTAAAGCCTTTCGAAGGGCCGGGGCGATGGCTTGTGCGGGGCATCATATGGCGCAAATTGTGGCGTCGGGCCGGTTGCCGCCGGCATACCGCCGATGCTTTTGGTTTGACCGTCGGGCGCAAAACAGCGCTGTGCGCCGGCGGGTTTGTATCGATGGGTTTACCTATGTCAGACATCATTACCGCAGCCATTACCGAGGCCTTGGACCTGGCCCATCAGGGTTTGTATCGCACTTCACCCAATCCGCGTGTCGGCTGTGTGATTGCCGATGCGGCCGGGGTGGTGATCGGCCGCGGCAGCACCGGGCCTGCGGGTGGCGCGCATGCCGAAATCATGGCCTTGCGCAATGCCGCAGCCGGCGGGCATTCGGTGCGTGGCGCTACGGCTTATGTCACGCTGGAGCCTTGTTCGCACCATGGGCGCACGGGGCCTTGTTGCGATGCGCTGGTGGCTGCGGGCATTGCCAAGGTGGTGGCGTCGCTGACCGATCCGAATCCTTTGGTCGCAGGGCAGGGTTTTGCCCGTTTGCGTGCCGCCGGCGTGGCGGTGCAGGTCGGTCCGGGCGCGCAGGCCGCGCGCGAGCTGAATGTGGGTTTTTTCAGCCGGATGCTGCGCCACAGGCCCTGGGTGCGCATGAAGCTGGCGGCGTCGCTCGATGGGGTGACGGCGCTGGCCGATGGCAGCAGCCAATGGATCACGGGGCCTGCTGCGCGTGCCGATGGCCATGCCTGGCGGGCCAGGGCCTGTGCGCTGCTGACCGGTATCGGGACGGTGCTGGCCGATGACCCCCGGCTGGATGTGCGCGCGCTGCACACCGAGCGGCAGCCGGCGCTGGTGCTGCTCGACAGCGCGTTGCGGGTACCGCTGGATGCTTGCATATTCGCAGCAGACCGTGCAGTGCACATATACGCCGCCGCAGAAAATGATGCCAAGAGGCGGGCGCTGGAGCAGCGCGGTGCAACGCTGGCCGTGCTGCCCGACAGCCGGGGCCGGGTAGATTTGGCGGCCATGCTGCACGACCTGGCACGCAGGCAGGTCAATGAGTTGCATGTGGAGGCGGGGCAGCAGCTCAATGGCGCGTTACTGCGCCAAGGGTTGGTCGATGAACTGCTGGTGTACCTGGCGCCGAAACTGATCGGGCCGGGCCTGGGCATGGCGCAGTTGGCGCCTTTGGCGGCGCTGTCGCAGGCGCAGGCGCTGGATTTTCATGGCCTGGAGCGGGTCGGCGAGGATGTGCGCATCCTGGCGCGCTGGCGCGATCGGGAGCCGTTTTGGGGTTAGGGCTTTCGGGTGTAGCCCAGGCAGGCGCCGGCGTTGGGCCGCCCTTGGCATTCGCGGTAGAGACGGCGCTCCCGTTCGGCGCGGCTTTCCTCGGAGGGGCTGGGCTGGTGCGTGACTTTGACCGAGGGCTTGGCGCGCGCCTGCGTGGCCGGGGGTTTGGTTTTTTTGGTTTTGGTTTTTTTCTCGCGCGTCTGCGCATCGGCTGCCGTCAAGCACAGTGCCAGGCCCGCTGACAGCAACAGCGGGACCCAGCGTGCTTTGACCTTGGCCGGCAGGGTCATCGCGGGGGTGGCGGGGGTGGAGGTGATGGACATCGGAGGTTGGCGCATGGGCGTAGGATGGCAGTGAACGGCACGGCGCCGTCCACGCTGCCCCCCATTTTCTGCATCCTGCCATGCGCAACACTGTCTTGAACCTCGAAGAATCCCTGATCCGTGAGGTCGCCAATGCGGGCCTGGGGCGCGACGATGTGCTGGCCTTCTGGTTTGGCGAAAGCGACACCGCGACGCCGCTGGCCGTGCGCCAGGCGGCAATGGATTCGATCCAGCGCGGCGAGACGTTTTACACGCACAACCTGGGGCTGCCGGCGTTGCGCCAGGCGCTGGCCGATTCCATGAGCCGCCTGCACGGCGCTGTGGGGGCCGAGCGGATCGCGGTGACTTGCGGGGGCGTGCAGGCGCTGATGCTGTCGGTGCAGGCGCTGGTCGATCCGGGCGATGAGGTGCTGGCGGTGACGCCGGTGTGGCCGAATCTGACCGCGCAGCCGGTGATCATGGGCGCCGTGCTGCGCTGCTTGCCGCTGCGGCCGCAACCGGGGGGCGCCTGGGTGCTGGATGTCGACGCGCTGCTGGCGGCGATCACCCCGGCCACGCGGCTGCTGGTGCTGAACGCGCCGAACAACCCGACGGGCTGGACGCTGTCTGCTGCCGAGCAGCGCGCGATTCTTGCCCGCTGCCGCCAGACCGGCTGCTGGATTTTGGCCGACGAGGTGTACGAGCGCCTGTACTACGAGCCGAGCGCCAACGGCTGCGCGCCGAGTTTTCTGGATCTGGCGCAGCCCGAAGACCGGCTGATCGTGGTGCACAGCTTTTCCAAGAGCTTTTTGATGACGGGCTGGCGCCTGGGCTGGCTGGTCATGCCGCCGTCGATGGGCCGGCATATGGGCAAGCTGATCGAGTTCAATACTTCCTGTGTCAGCGTTTTCACGCAGCGGGCCGGGATGGCGGCCTTGGCACATGCCGACGAGATCACGCCGCAGGTGGTGGCCCATCTGAAGCACTGCCGTGACACGCTGGTCGCCCTGCTGCAGGCGCTGCCGGGGGTCGAGGTGGCGGCTGCGCGCGCCGGCATGTATGCCTTTTTTCGCATGGCAGCGCACGACGATTCTCTGGCGCTGGCCAAGCAGTTGCTGGCGCAGGCCGGCCTGGGCCTGGCGCCGGGCAATGCCTTCGGCCCCGAGGCCCAGGGGTGGCTGCGCTGGTGCTTTGCCTGCCAGGACACCGGGCGGCTGGTGCAGGGCGTGCAGCGGCTGAAAAACTGGGCCGGGCTATAATCGGCCGGTTTTGCATGGTGCAAGACACACGCCGGCAGCCATTTCCGATCGCCGGCGCAAGTCAAAACCGCCAGGCCCGCCCAACCCGTACAGCGGTGGGCCCATCTTCCAAGGAAAGACATGATCGCATCCTCCATCAAGGCCGAAGTCGTCAAGGCGAACGCCCGCGCGGCCAATGATACCGGCAGCCCCGAAGTGCAAGTGGCCCTGCTGACCGCCCGCATCAACGAACTGACGCCGCACTTCAAGACCCATGCGAAGGACCACCATGGCCGCCGTGGCCTGCTGCGCATGGTCAGCCGCCGCCGCAAGCTGCTCGATTACCTCAAGGCAAAGGACGCAGACCGTTACACCGCGCTGATTGCCAAGTTGGGGCTGCGCAAATAATCTCACCACATGCAAAAACGCCTGGGCCTGCTCAGGCGTTTTTCACTTCGCAGCCACATGCAGAACATGCAGCGTGAACCTGTGCCGTTCCTTCGCCGGAACGCCATCGGGTGGCGCATGGCGCCACAGCGCAATCGGGTAGTTCAAAACAGGAGTTGAAATGGGAATTTTCAATAAAGTCACCAAGACTTTCCAATGGGGTGACCAGACCGTCGTCATGGAGACCGGCGAAATCGCCCGCCAGGCCAGCGGCGCGGTGCTGGTGAACATCGACGACACCGTGGTGCTGGCCACCGTGGTCGCGTCCCGTTCGATCAAGCCCGGCCAGGACTTCTTCCCGCTGACGGTGGACTACATCGAAAAGACCTACGCCGCGGGCAAGATCCCCGGCAGTTTCTTCAAGCGCGAAGCCAAACCCAGCGAGCATGAAACGCTGACCAGCCGCCTGATCGACCGGCCGCTGCGCCCGCTGTTCCCGCAGGGCTTTTTCAACGAGGTGCATCTGGTCATCCACACCTTGTCGCTGAACCCCGAGGTCGACGCCGACATCGCCGCGCTGATCGCCAGCAGTGCCGCGCTGGCGCTCTCCGGCATTCCGTTCAATGGCCCGATCGGGGCTGCGCGCGTGGGTTACATCCAGGGCGAGTACCGGCTCAATCCCGGCCCCACGGCGCGCAAAAGCTCGCAGTTGGATCTGGTGGTGGCCGGCACCGAAGCGGCGGTGCTGATGGTCGAATCCGAGGCGCAGCAATTGTCCGAAGAGATCATGCTCGGCGCCGTGGTGTTCGGCCATCAGCAAGGCAAGGTGGCGATCGATGCCATCCACGAGTTGGTGCACGCAGCCGGCAAGCCGGTGTGGCAATGGGAAGCGCCGGCCCGGGATGAGGCGCTGATCGCCCGGGTGGCGGCGCTGGCGGACGACAAGCTGCGCGCGGCCTACCAGATTCGCAACAAGCAGGCCCGCACCGAGGCTTGCCGTGCAGCCTATGCGGCGGTGCTGGCGCAGTTGCAAGCCGATGGCGTCGAATGCGACACCGTGAAGGCCGAGGGCCTGCTGTTCGACATCGAAGCGGGCATCGTGCGCAGCCAGATACTGGCCGGCGAGCCGCGCATCGACGGCCGTGACACGCGCACCGTGCGCCCCATCGAGATCCGCGCCGGCGTGCTGCCCCGGGCCCATGGCTCGGCGCTGTTCACGCGCGGCGAAACCCAGGCCCTGGCGGTGGCCACGCTGGGCACCGAGCGCGATGCGCAGCGCATCGACGCGCTGGCCGGCGAGTACGATGACCGCTTCATGCTGCACTACAACATGCCGCCCTTTGCCACCGGCGAAGTGGGGCGCATGGGTTCGACCAAGCGCCGCGAAATCGGCCATGGCCGTCTGGCCAAGCGGGCGCTGGTGGCGGTGCTGCCGACCAAGGAGGAGTTTCCCTACACCATGCGCGTGGTCTCGGAAATCACCGAATCCAATGGCTCCTCGTCGATGGCCTCGGTCTGCGGGGGCTGCCTGTCGCTGATGGACGCGGGCGTGCCGATGAAGGCGCATGTGGCGGGTATCGCAATGGGCCTGATCAAGGATGGCAACCGCTTTGCGGTGCTGACCGACATTCTGGGCGACGAAGATCACCTCGGGGACATGGACTTCAAGGTGGCCGGCACCACGGCGGGCATCACGGCCTTGCAGATGGACATCAAGATCCAGGGCATCACCCGGGAGATCATGCAGGTGGCGCTGGCACAGGCCAAGGAAGCGCGCATGCATATCCTGGGCAAGATGCAGCAAGCCATCGGCCAGGCCAAGACCGAGGTGTCGAACTTTGCGCCCAAGCTGTACACGATGAAGATCAACGCCGAGAAAATCCGCGACGTGATCGGCAAGGGCGGCGCCGTGATCCGGGCGCTGACCGAAGAAACCGGCTGCCAGATCAACATCGAGGAGGACGGCACGATCACCATCGCCGCGACCGACGCCGCCAAGGCCGACATCGCCAAGCGCCGCATCGAGCAGATCACCGCCGAGATCGAGATCGGCAAGATCTACGAAGGCCCGGTGACCAAGCTGCTGGACTTCGGCGCGCTGATCAACCTGCTGCCCGGCAAGGACGGGCTGCTGCACATCAGCCAGATCGCCCACGAGCGCGTCGAGAGGGTGTCCGATTACCTGAGCGAAGGCCAGATCGTGCGGGTCAAGGTGATGGAAGCCGACGAAAGGGGTCGCGTCAAGCTGTCGATGAAGGTGCTGGCCGAACGCCCTGCCCCGGGCAGCGACCGTTTCGGCACAGGCAGCGAGCGCCCTGCGCCGGGCAGCGACCGTCCGGCACTGGCCGAACGCGAGCCGCGGCGTGAGATGCGCGACCATGGCCATCCTCCATCGGAGCAACAGCAACAGCAGCAGCAATCGCCGCCCGCCGATACCGGCTCCGGGCAGCGCGTCGGCTGATCCCCATTGCCATCGATGTTGCAGCGACTGGCGCCGGGCAAACCATGCGCCGGTGGCCAGGATCGCCTGGCTGCGTCGTCACTCCACAACCCCCATCGTCCCCCATGAAGCGCACCATGCAGGCGGTAGAGATCCGCTCCTTTGGCGGCCCCGAGGTGCTCGGTCTGGCCGAGCGCCCGGTGCCGCAACCGGGCGCGGCAGAGTTGCTGATCCGTGTTCGCGCCAGTGGCGTCAACCGGCCCGATGTGTTGCAGCGGCTCGGGCACTATGCGCCGCCGCCGGGCAGTTCTGACATTCCGGGGCTGGAAGTCGCCGGCGTGGTCGAGTCCGGCGATGCGGCGGCGCTGGCCGAGGCCGGCATCCGGGTCGGCGATCGCGTCTGCGCGCTGCTGGCCGGCGGGGGCTATGCGCAGTGGTGCGTGGCGCCGGTCGTGCAATGCCTGCCGGTGCCCGAAGGGCTGAGCGATGTGCAGGCGGCGTCGCTGCCGGAAACCTTCTTCACGGTGTGGAGCAATGTCTTCGATCGGGGCCGGCTGCAAGCGGGCGAGCGCCTGCTGGTGCAAGGCGGCGGCAGCGGCATCGGCGTCGCCGCGATACAACTGGCGCGGGCTTTCGGCGCCACGGTCATTGCCACGGCGGGCAGCCAGGAGAAATGCGCGGCCTGTCTGGCGCTCGGCGCGCAGCATGCGATCGACTACAAAACGCAGGACTTCGTCGCCGAAATCAAGCGCATCACCGCAGGCCGGGGCGTGGATGTGGTGCTCGACATGGTCGCTGGCGACTACGTGGCGCGGGAGGTGGAATGCCTGGCCGAAGATGGCCGCCTGGTGATCATTGCCGTGCAAGGCGGCGTCAAGAGCAGTTTGAACGCCGGGCTGGTGCTGCGGCGCAGGCTGACCATCACCGGCTCCACGCTGCGGCCCCGCGCCGTGCCATTCAAAGGGGCGATTGCGCGCGCGCTGCGCGAACGGGTGTGGCCGCTGCTGGCCGCCGGAACGCTGCGCCCGGTGGTGCACAGCCAGTTTGCTGCGGCCGATGCCAGCCAAGCCCATGCGCTGATGGAGTCGAACCGGCATATCGGCAAAATCGTGTTGACTTGGCCATGACCATGAACGACAGGAAAAAACTCATCGTCGGCAACTGGAAGATGAATGGCAGCCTGGCCGCGAACCAGGACTTGCTGCAGGCCATCCGCGCCGGCATCGCCGACCTGGATGCTGCCGCTTGCACTGTGGCGCTGGCCGTGCCCGCGCCTTATCTGGCGCAGGTGCAGGCGTTGGCGGCCGGCTCGGCGCTGGCGCTGGCCGCGCAGGATCTGTCACAGCACGAGGCCGGCGCCTATACCGGCGAGGTATCGGCAGCCATGCTCCAGGACTTTGGCGTGCGCTATGCGCTGGTCGGGCATTCCGAGCGGCGCCAGTACCACGGCGAAACCGACGCGCTGGTGGCCAAGAAGGTGCAGCGCGCGCTGGCGGCGGGTCTGACGCCCATCGTCTGCCTGGGCGAGACCTTGCCAGAGCGTGAGGCCGGCCAGACCGAGGCCGTGGTCCGGCGCCAACTGGCGGCAGCGATACAGCTCAACGGCCATTGCATCAGTGAGGTGGTGCTGGCGTATGAGCCGGTCTGGGCCATAGGAACGGGCCGCACGGCGTCTGCACGGCAAGCGCAGGCGGTGCATGCCGTGCTGCGCGCGCAGCTTGGCGCTGCCAGCAGCCATGCCGGGCGCATCCGTCTGCTGTACGGCGGCAGCATGAACGCGGCCAACGCCGCGCCATTGCTGGCGCAGCCCGACATCGACGGGGGGCTGGTCGGCGGCGCAGCGCTGAAGGCGTCGGACTTTTTGCAAATCATCGCGGCGGCCTGCGCAGACGGCGGGCCAGCGATGGAATCAGGGGTGAACAGACAATGAACGTGATCGTGAATCTGATTTTGGTCGTGCAGATGTTGGCGGCGCTGGTGATGATCGTCCTGATCCTGATCCAGCATGGCAAGGGCGCGGACATGGGGGCGGCATTTGGCAGCGGCAGTTCCGGCAGCCTGTTTGGCGCCAGCGGCAGTGCCAACTTCCTGTCGCGCACCACGGCAGTGCTGGCGTCGGTGTTTTTGCTGGCGACGCTGGCCTTGGCCCACTTTGGCAATTCCCGCCCCGCCGGCGCCGGCAGTGTGCTGGAAAGCCCGGCCGCTGCGGCGCCGGCTGCATCGGCCAGCGCACCGGCATCGGCTGCGGCGACACCGGCTTCGGGGGCAGCGCAGATTCCGACCAAATAATCAGGCGCCGAGGCCCACCCAGGGTTTTTGCGGGGGTAGAATCCGCGATTGTCTGCGAAGCGCTTTTCCCGTCTTCCTCATGCCCAGCAGACAAAAAAATGGCCGTCGTGGTGGAATTGGTAGACACGCTATCTTGAGGGGGTAGTGGCGCGAGCTGTGCGAGTTCGAGTCTCGCCGACGGCACCAGAACGAAGACTTGCAAAAAAACATGGGCAAAACCATTGACCTGCTTGCCGGAGCCGGATGCCCAGGCACCGGCTCCGACAGGCCGCAGCGCTTGAGTGCATCCCCACGATGAATCTCGATCAGTACCTCCCCGTCCTTTTGTTCATCCTGGTCGGCATTGCCGTTGGCGTCGTGCCGCTGGTGTTGGGTTATGTGCTCGGCCCCAACCGTCCGGATGCCGCGAAGAACTCACCCTACGAATGCGGCTTCGAAGCCTTCGACGATGCGCGCATGAAGTTCGATGTGCGCTACTACCTGGTGGCGATTTTGTTCATCTTGTTCGACCTCGAAATCGCGTTTCTCTTCCCCTGGGCAGTGACGCTGCAGCAAGTGGGCATGGCCGGTTTCGTGGCCGTGCTGATTTTCCTGACGGTTCTGCTCGTGGGCTTTGCCTATGAGTGGAAAAAGGGCGCGCTCGATTGGGAATGAGCGCCGTGCACTGAGGACGATGCAATGATCGAAAACGTGATGAAGGAAGGCTTTATCACTACGAGCTATGACTCGGTGGTGAATTGGGCCAAGACCGGATCGCTGTGGCCCATGACCTTCGGTCTGGCCTGCTGCGCGGTCGAGATGATGCATTCGGCAGCGGCACGCTATGACCTGGCCCGCTTTGGCGCCGAGGTGTTTCGTGCCAGCCCGCGCCAGGCCGACCTGATGATCGTGGCCGGCACGCTGTGCAACAAGATGGCGCCGGCCTTGCGCAAGGTCTACGACCAGATGTCCGAGCCGCGCTGGGTGCTGTCGATGGGCTCCTGCGCCAATGGCGGGGGCTACTACCACTACAGCTACTCGGTGGTACGCGGTTGCGACCGCATCGTGCCGGTCGACGTCTATGTGCCGGGTTGCCCGCCGACGGCCGAAGCCCTGATCTACGGCATCCTCCAACTGCAGCAGAAGATTCGCCGCAGCCACACCATTGCCCGCGCCTGAGGGCCTGATGATGACCGCTGTTGCCATTCGGCCGGAACGACTTCGGGACCACATTGCCGCAGCCCTCGGCGCCCGGCTGCGCCAGATCACACTGGCGCTGGAGGAAGTCACCGTGGTGCTGGCTGCGGCCGACTACTTCGATGCAATGCGCGTGCTGCGCGATGACCCGGTCTGCCGCTTCGAGCAGCTGATCGACCTGTGCGCGGTGGATTACTCGACCTATGCCGACGCCGTGCAGCAGGGGCCGCGTTATTGCGTGGTCGCGCATCTGCTGTCCGTGAGTCTGAACCAGCGCCTGCGCGTGAAGGTGTTCTGCCCGGACGATGATTTTCCGTTGCTGCCCTCGGTCTGCGGGCTGTGGAATTCGGCCAACTGGTATGAGCGCGAGGCTTTCGATCTGTTCGGCATCCTGTTCGACGGGCACGACGACCTGCGCCGGATACTGACCGACTATGGCTTCATCGGCCACCCGTTCCGCAAGGACTTCCCCCTGTCCGGTCACGTACAAATGCGCTATGACGCCGAACTGCGCCGTGTGGTCTACGAGCCGGTGTCGATCGAGCCGCGCGAGATCACGCCGCGCATCATCCGCGAAGACCACTACGCCGACCCGCACTGAAGCCGCGCCAAAGCCGTATCAAGCCGCCTCGAACCGCAGCGCCACCCCCGCGACCCACCATGGCTGAAATCAAGAACTACTGCCTGAACTTTGGCCCGCAGCACCCGGCCGCGCATGGCGTGCTGCGCCTGGTGCTGGAGCTTGACGGCGAAGTGGTGCAGCGGGCCGATCCGCATATCGGTCTGCTGCACCGCGCCACCGAAAAGCTGGCCGAGCACAAGACCTACATACAGTCGCTGCCCTACATGGACCGGCTGGACTATGTATCGATGATGTGCAACGAGCATGCGTATTGCTTGGCGCTCGAAAAGCTGCTGGGCCTGCCAGTGCCGCTGCGCGCGCAGTACATCCGCGTGCTGTTCGCCGAAATCACCCGGCTGCTGAACCACCTGATGTGGCTTGGCTCGCACGCCAACGATTGCGGCAGTTCCACCATGCTGATGTACACCTTCCGCGAGCGCGAAGACCTGTTCGACATGTACGAAGCCGTGTCGGGCGCGCGCATGCACGCGGCGTATTTCCGTCCGGGGGGCGTGTACCGCGACCTGCCCGACAGCATGCCGCGCTACCAGGCCAGCAAGATCCGCAACGCCCGGGCGCTGGCGGCGCTGAACCAGAACCGCCAAGGCTCGTTGCTCGACTTCATCGCCGACTTTGCCCAGCGCTTTCCGGGCTGCGTCGACGAGTACGAAACCCTGCTCACCGACAACCGCATCTGGAAGCAGCGCACCGTAGGCATCGGCGTGGTTTCGCCGCAGCGGGCGCTGAACCTGGGCATGACCGGCCCGATGCTGCGCGGCTCGGGCATCGCCTGGGATCTGCGCAAGACCCAGCCCTACGATGTGTACGAGCACATGGACTTCGATGTGCCGGTGGGCAAGACCGGCGACTGCTACGACCGCTATCTGGTGCGGGTGCAGGAAATGCGCGAAGCCAACCGCATCATCGGGCAATGCGTGGCCTGGCTGCGCGCCAACCCCGGCCCGGTGATCACCGACAACCACAAGGTGGCGGCCCCGGGGCGCGCAGCGATGAAGTCCAACATGGAAGAGCTGATCCACCACTTCAAGCTGTTCACCGAGGGCTTTCATGTGCCCGAAGGCGAGGCCTACGCCGCCGTCGAGCATCCCAAGGGCGAGTTCGGCATCTATCTGGTCAGCGATGGCGCGAACAAGCCCTATCGCCTGAAGATCCGCGCGCCCGGTTTTGCGCACTTGGCCACGCTCGATGAAATGGCGCGTGGCCACATGATTGCCGATGCCGTGGCCATCATTGGCACCATGGACATCGTGTTCGGAGAGATCGACCGATGATGAACGAAGCAACGCTGGCGCGTTTTGCGCGTGAAGTGGCCAAGTACCCGGCAGACCAAAAGCAGTCTGCGGTCATGGCCTGCCTGGCCATCGTGCAACAGGAGCAGGGCCATGTCAGCGCCGACAGCCAGGCGCTGGTGGCCGACTACCTGGGCATGGCCCCGATCGCGGTGCACGAGGTCGCGACCTTCTACAACATGTACAACCGGCAACCGGTGGGCCAGTACAAGATCAACGTCTGCACCAACCTGCCCTGCCAGTTGCGCGGTGGTCGACAGGCCCTGCAGCATCTGGAGCGCAAACTGGCGCTGGCCAGCGGCGGCACCACGGACGACGGCCTGTTCACGCTGCAATCCTGCGAATGCCTGGGGGCCTGCGCCGATGCGCCGGTGCTGCTGGTCAACGACCGCACGATGTGCAGTTTCATGGACGGCGACAAGCTCGATCAGCTGGTGGACGGGCTGCGGCAAGCACGCCAGGAGGGCACGCCATGACCACGGCAGCACAGATTTTTTCGCAGTTCCAGGCCACAGGGGTGCAGACCTGCTTCCATGGCCGCCATATCGAGCCCCAGATCTACGCCGGCCTGAACGGCAGCAACTGGACGCTGGCAGACTACGAGGCCCGTGGCGGCTACCAGGGGCTGCGCCGGGTTCTGGGCCGGGACGGCGGCCAGGGCCTGACCCCGGACCAGGTGCTGGCCATGGTCAAGGAGTCGGGCCTGCGCGGGCGCGGCGGTGCGGGCTTTCCGACGGGCCTGAAGTGGAGTTTCATGCCGCGCTCGTTTCCCGGGCAAAAGTACCTGGTGTGCAATTCCGACGAGGGCGAGCCGGGCACCTGCAAAGACCGCGACATCCTGCAATTCAACCCCCATATCGTGATCGAAGGCATGCTCATCGCCGCTTATGCGATGGGCATCTCGGTCGGCTACAACTACATCCACGGCGAGATTTTCAAGACCTACGAGCGCTTCGAGGTCGCGCTGGACGAGGCGCGCGCCGCAGGTTATCTGGGCCACGGCATCCTGGGCAGCGGTTTCGACTTTCAGCTCCATGCCAGCCATGGCTTCGGCGCCTACATCTGCGGTGAAGAAACGGCCTTGCTCGAATCGCTGGAAGGCAAGAAGGGACAGCCCCGTTTCAAACCCCCGTTTCCGGTCAGCTACGGCCTGTACGGCAAGCCCACCACGATCAACAACACCGAGACCTTTGCTGCCGTGCCGTGGATCATGCGCCATGGCGCTGCGGCCTATCTGGAATGCGGCAAGCCGAACAACGGCGGCACGAAGATTTTCTCGGTCTCCGGCGATGTGGAACTGCCCGGCAACTATGAAGTGCCGCTGGGCACGCCCTTTGCCAAGCTGCTGGAGTTGGCCGGCGGCGTGCGCCAGGGCCGTCGGCTCAAGGCCGTGATTCCCGGCGGCTCGTCGGCGCCGGTACTGCCAGCGGCCGCCATGATGGCCTGCACGATGGACTACGACGCCATCGCCAAGGCCGGCTCGATGCTGGGCTCGGGCGCGGTGATCGTGCTCGACGACTCGCGCGACATGGTCGAGAGCCTGTGGCGGCTGTCGTATTTCTACATGCACGAATCCTGCGGCCAATGCACGCCCTGCCGCGAGGGCACGGGCTGGATGTGGCGCGTGATCGACCGCATCCGCCATGGGCAGGGCCGCGCGGGTGATCTGGAACTGCTCAACTCGGTGGCCGACAACATCCAGGGCCGCACCATCTGCGCGTTGGGCGATGCGGCGGCGATGCCGGTGCGCGCGATGATCAAGCATTTCCGTCCCGAGTTTGAAGCCCTGATCGGCAAGCCTGCGCCTGAGCACGAGAAAACCCATGCTTGAAATTGAACTGGACGGTCAGAAAGTGGCAGTCGCCGAAGGCTGCATGGTGATGCATGCCGCAGAAAAGGCCGGCACTTACATCCCGCATTTTTGCTACCACAAGAAGCTGTCGATTGCCGCCAACTGCCGCATGTGCCTGGTGGATGTGGAAAAGGCGCCCAAGCCGATGCCGGCCTGCGCCACGCCGGTCACGCAAGGCATGGTGGTGCGCACCAGGAGCGACAAGGCGATCAAGGCCCAGCGCTCGGTGATGGAGTTCTTGCTGATCAATCACCCGCTGGACTGCCCGATCTGCGACCAAGGCGGTGAGTGCCAGTTGCAGGACTTGGCCGTGGGCTACGGCGGCTCGGCGGCGCGCTACGCGGAAGAAAAGCGCGTCGTACCGCACAAGGACGTGGGGCCGCTGATCTCGATGGAGGAGATGAGCCGCTGCATACACTGCACCCGTTGCGTGCGCTTCGGCCAGGAAGTAGCCGGCGTGATGGAACTGGGCATGATCGAGCGCGGCGAGCATTCCGAAATCACCACGGTGGCGGGCCGGTGGGTGGATTCGGAACTGTCGGGCAACATGATCGACATCTGCCCGGTCGGCGCGCTGACCAGCAAGCCCTTTCGCTACAGCGCGCGCACCTGGGAGCTGTCGCGCCGGCGCTCGGTCAGCCCGCACGACTCCACCGGCGCCAACCTCATCGTGCAGGTCAAGAACCACCAGGTGATGCGCGTGCTGCCGTTCGAGAACGAGGCCGTCAACGAGTGCTGGATTGCCGACCGGGACCGCTTCTCCTACGAAGCGCTCAATGGCGCAGACCGCCTGACCCGGCCCATGCTCAAGCAAGGCGGCGTCTGGCAAGAGGTCGATTGGCAGAGCGCGCTGGAATATGTGGCCAACGGGCTGAAGGATATTCGCCGCGACCATGGCGCGGCCAGCATCGGCGCCCTGGTCAGCCCGCACAGCACGCTCGAAGAACTGTATCTGGCGGCGACGCTGGTGCGCGGGCTGGGCAGCGACAACATCGACTACCGGCTGCGCAACGCCGAGTTTGCGCAGCCCGAGGGCATACGCTGGCTCGGCCGATCGATTGCGTCGCTGTCGCTGTTGCAGCGGGTGCTGGTCGTCGGCTCGGACCTGCGCAAAGACCACCCGCTGTTCGCGCAGCGCATCCGCCAGGCGGCACGCCATGGTTGCCAGGTCAGCGCGCTGGGCTCGGCGGCGCGCGATTGGGCGTTGCCGGTGGCGCCGTTCGTCGCGCAGCCAGCCCGCCAGTGGCCGCAGACGCTGGCCGCCATTGCGGCAGCGATTGCACGGCACAAGGGCCTTGCGGCGCCGCAAGGGGCCGTGGCCACCGACGCGGCGGCCATGGCCATTGCGCGCTCGCTGCTGGACCCGGCCGAGCACAAGGCCGTGCTGCTCGGCAACGCCGCTGCGCACCATGCCCAGGCCAGCCGGCTGCTGGCGCTGGCCAACTGGATTGGCGAGCACACCGGGGCCACGGTCGGCTACCTCACCGAGGCGGCCAACACCGTGGGCGCGCAGTGGGTCGGCGCTTACCCTCTCCATGGCGGTCTGCATGCCGGTCAAATGCTCGCCGGTGGTTTGCAGGCGGCCTTGTTGCTCAACACCGAACCGGTCTACGACTCGGCCGCCGGTGCGCAGGCGGCCACGGCCTTGGCGGCGGCCTCGATGGTGGTGAGCCTGAGCCCGTTCAAGGCGAACATGCAATTTTGTGATGTGCTGCTGCCCATCGCTCCTTTCACCGAGACCTCGGGCAGTTTCACCAATGCCGAAGGGCGCTTGCAAAGTTTCCATGCAGTGGTGCGCCCCCTGGGCGAGACCCGGGCGGCCTGGAAGGTGCTGCGCGTGCTGGCCAATCTGCTGGGGCTCGACGATGTGGCTTTCGAGAACTCGCAGCAGGTGCTGGCCCGCGCCACCGATGCGCCTGCGGGCAGCCTGACGCAGGTGCCGGCGCAGCGGCTATCGAACGCCGTGAACGCCGTGCATGCGATGGACGCCGCAGGCGCCGAACCGCCGGCACGCGCCGGCGAGCCGGTGGTGGCCAGCATCTATCAACTCGACGCTCTGGTGCGCCGCGCCAGATCGCTGCAACTGACGGCGGATGCGCGCATGACCGCCGGCGCAGGGGTGACCGCATGATCGACGCGCTCTACCAAGCGGGCCTGCAACTGCTGCCCGGGGGCTGGTGGACGGGCATGGTCTGGCCGGTGCTGTGGATCTTGCTCAAGATCGTTGCCCTGCTGATCCCGTTGATGGGCGCCGTGGCTTATCTGACGCTGTGGGAGCGCAAGCTGCTGGGTTTCATGCAGGTGCGCCATGGCCCCAACCGCGTCGGCCCCTGGGGTCTGCTCCAGCCCATCGCCGATGCCCTGAAACTGCTGACCAAGGAAATCATCCAGCCCACGGCGGCCAGCCGGGGCTTGTTCGTGCTCGGGCCGGTGATGGCCATCATGCCGGCGCTGGCCGCCTGGGTGGTGATTCCCTTTGGCCCCGATGTGGCGCTGGCCAATGTCAACGCGGGCCTGCTGCTGGTGATGGCGATCACGTCGATCGAGGTCTACGGCGTGATCATTGCCGGCTGGGCATCGAACTCCAAATATGCGTTCTTGGGCGCGCTGCGCGCTTCGGCGCAGATGGTGAGCTATGAAATCGCGATGGGCTTTTGCCTGCTGATCGTGATCATGGTCTCGGGCAGCATGAACCTGACCGAGATCGTGCTGGCGCAGGGGCGTGGCGTGGCGGCGGCCAATGGCATCGGCTTTTTGTCGTGGAACTGGCTGCCGCTGCTGCCGGTTTTCCTGGTCTATCTGATCTCGGGCGTGGCCGAAACCAACCGCCATCCGTTTGACGTGGTGGAAGGCGAGGCGGAGATCGTTGCCGGTCACATGGTGGAGTATTCCGGCATGGGCTTTGCCATCTTCTTCCTGGCCGAATACGCCAGCATGTGGCTGGTGTCGATACTGGCGGCGCTGATGTTCCTCGGCGGCTGGCTGCCGCCCGTGGACAGCGCCTCGTTGCACTGGATTCCCGGCTGGATCTGGCTCGGGATCAAGACCTGCCTGGTGGTGTCGATGTTCATCTGGATTCGCGCCACCTTCCCCAGGTTCCGCTACGACCAGATCATGCGCCTGGGCTGGAAGATCTTCATCCCGGTCACGCTGGCCTGCCTGCTCATCGCCGGCGGGTGGTTGCTCTCGCCCTGGAATATCTGGAAATAAGCGGGGAACACAAATGACGGCCGTTGCTGCTGCGCCTTTTTCGTTCAAGGACTTCTTCAAGAGCTTCATGCTCGTGGAACTGTTCAAGGGCATGGCCCTGACCGGGCGCCATGCCTTTCGCCGCAAGGTGACGGTGCAGTTCCCGGAAGAAAAGACCCCGCTCTCACCGCGCTTTCGCGGGCTGCATGCGCTGCGCCGCTACGACAACGGCGAGGAGCGCTGCATCGCCTGCAAGCTGTGCGAGGCCGTGTGCCCGGCGCTGGCGATCACCATCGAATCGGAACTGCGCGCTGACGGCTCGCGCCGCACCACGCGCTACGACATCGATCTGACCAAGTGCATCTTCTGCGGCTTTTGCGAAGAAAGCTGCCCGGTCGACTCCATCGTCGAGACCCATATCTTTGAATACCACGGCGAAAAGCGTGGCGACCTGTACTTCACGAAGGACATGCTGCTGGCCGTGGGCGACCGCTACGAGGCCGAGATTGCGGCCGCCCGGGCGGCCGATGCCAAGTACCGCTGAGTTCCGACAAAGGCCCGATCCATGGACGCCAAGACTGGTTTCTTCTACCTTTTCTCGGTCGTGCTGCTGTTTGCCGCCTTCCGGGTGATCACTGCGCGCAACCCGGTGCATGCGGTGCTGTACCTGATTTTGGCCTTCTCGCAGGCCGCCGCCGTCTGGTTGCTGCTCAAGGCCGAATTCCTGGCGATCACGCTGGTGCTGGTGTACCTCGGCGCGGTGATGGTGCTGTTCTTGTTCGTGGTGATGATGCTCGACATCCACATCGACAGCTTGCGCCGGGGCTTCTGGAAGCATTTTCCGCTGGCCGCCAGCGTGGGTGCGCTGATTGCGCTGGAAATGGCGGCCGTGCTGATGGGAGGCTTTCGGGCCACGGACGAGCCCAAGGCCGGTTTGGCCATTGCCGATGATGCAGCCGGGCAGTTGCTCGCGTACTCGAACAGCAAGGCCCTGGGCAAACTGCTGTACACCGAATACCTGTTCCCGGTGGAAATCGCGGCGGTGATCCTGCTGGTGGCGATGATTGCCGCGATTGCGCTGACGCTGCGCCAGCGCAAGGACAGCAAGGCCATCGATGCGGCGGCGCAAATCCGCGTGCGCGCCAGCGACAGGCTGGAACTGGTCCGGATGGCGGCCACCCGCAAGGCCCCGGCGCCAATGCCGGCCACGCCCGTGGCCGGGGAGAAAAAAGCATGACGCTGACCTTGGGCCATTTCCTCGTGCTGGGGGCGATGCTGTTCGCGCTGGCGGTGACAGGGATCTTCCTGAACCGCAAGAACCTGATCGTGCTGCTGATGGCGATCGAACTGATGCTGCTGGCGGTCAACACCAACTTCGTCGCGTTCTCCCATTACCTGGGCGACATGCACGGGCAGGTGTTCGTGTTCTTCATCATGACGGTGGCCGCCGCCGAATCGGCCATCGGCCTGGCCATCCTGGTGCTGCTGATGCGCAACCATTCCAGCATCGACGCGGAAGACCTCAACACCCTCAAAGGCTGACGGGCCACGCGCAATCCCCCAAGGTTTCCAAAAATGTGTCAAACCCTCCCTGCTTCCACATTGCTGGCGGCTGCGCTGGCGCCGCTGGCGGGCGCCGCGCTGGCCGGCATCTTCGGCACCACCCTCGGCGGCAACCGGATCGGCCGCCGCCTGTGCCACAGCCTGACCATCGCGGGGGTGCTGATTTCGTTCGTGCTATCGGCCATGACGCTGTACCGCGTGACGCTGGACGGCGACCATTTCGACGGGACGATCTACACCTGGATGCTGCTCGGCGGCCTGAAGATGGAAATCGGTTTTCTGGTCGACAGCCTGACCGCGATGATGATGGTGGTGGTCAGCTTCGTCTCGCTGATGGTGCACATCTACACCATCGGCTACATGCGGGAGGACGAAGGCTACAACCGCTTTTTCTGCTACATCTCGCTGTTCACCTTCGCCATGCTGATGCTGGTGATGAGCAACAACCTGCTGCAACTGTTCTTTGGCTGGGAGGCGGTGGGCCTGATCTCGTACCTGCTGATCGGTTTCTGGTTCAACAAGCCCTCGGCGGTCTTTGCCAACCTGAAAGCCTTCCTGGTCAACCGGGTCGGCGACCTGGGCTTCATTCTGGGCATTGGCCTGATTGCGGCCCATGCCGGCACGCTGAACTACGCAGAACTCTTTGCCTTCGCCAAGTCGGGCCAATTCGGCGCCCTGCTCTTGCCCGGCACGGACTGGATGCTGATCACCGTGATCTGCATCTGCCTGTTCATCGGCGCGATGGGCAAGAGCGCGCAGTTTCCGCTGCATGTCTGGCTGCCCGATTCAATGGAAGGCCCGACGCCGATTTCCGCGCTGATCCACGCGGCCACGATGGTGACGGCCGGCATCTTCATGGTGGCGCGCATGTCACCCCTGTTCGAGCTGTCGGACGCGGCGCTCAACTTCATCCTGGTCATCGGCGCCATCACGGCCTTGTTCATGGGTTTTCTGGGCATCATCCAGAACGACATCAAGCGGGTGGTGGCTTATTCCACGCTGTCGCAACTGGGCTATATGACGGTGGCCCTGGGGGCTTCGGCCTATTCGGTGGCGCTGTTTCACCTGATGACCCATGCCTTTTTCAAGGCCCTGCTGTTCCTGGGCGCCGGCTCGGTGATCATGGGCGTGCACCACAACCAGGACATCCGCTGGATGGGCGGGCTGCGCAAACACATGCCCATCACCTGGATCACCTCGCTGCTGGGCTCGCTGGCCTTGATCGGCACGCCCTTGTTCTCGGGCTTTTACTCCAAGGACAGCATCATCGAAGCCGTCCATTCCAGCCACTTGCCGGCGGCGGGGTTTGCGCATTTCGCGGTGCTGGCGGGCGTGTTCGTGACCGCTTTCTATTCGCTGCGCATGTACTTCCTGGTCTTTCATGGCCCGGAGCGTTACGCGCAGAACCCGGATGCGCAGCACGGCGCGCACCATGGCCATGGAGCACACGCGCCGCCGCACGAGTCCCCGTGGGTGGTGACGCTGCCCCTGGTGCTGCTGGCGCTTCCTTCGGTGCTGGCAGGGTTCATCTTCATCGGGCCGATGCTGTTCGGCGACTTTTTTGGCGATGCGATCGTTGTCGATGCCGCCAAGCACCCGTCGATGGCAGATCTGGCCGGGCAGTTCCACGGCGCCTGGGCCATGGCCTGGCATGGCTTGCAGACAGCGCCTTTCTGGCTGGCACTGGCCGGGGTTGCGCTGGCGTACTACATGTACCTGCTCCGTCCTGCGCTGCCCGCTGCGATCGAGGCCCGGGTCCTGCCGCTCTACCGCTTGCTGGAAAACAAGTATTACCTCGACTGGTTCAACGAGCGCATCCTGGCCCGCGCGGCCAGGGCACTGGGGCGCGGTTTGTGGCAGGGCGGCGATCAGGCCATCATCGACGGGGTGCTGGTCAACGGCTCCTGGAAACTGGTGCGCTCGATCGCAGGCGCGGTGCGCTGGTTGCAGTCGGGCTTCATTCATCACTACGCGCTGGTGATGATCCTGGGTGTCTTCGTCCTGATGACGTACTTCGTCTGGCTCAACAAGTAGGAGAAGAAGAAAAATGGGTCTGTTGAGTCTTGCCATCTGGATCCCGGTGGCCTTCGGCGTATTGCTGCTCGCCATGGGGCGCGACGAGCATGCCCACTCCGTGCGCTGGCTGGCCCTGCTCGGGGCCGTGCTCGGTTTGCTGGTCACGCTGCCCCTGTACCAGGGCTTCCAACCGGGCACTGCGGCGATGCAGTTTGTCGAGAAAACGGCCTGGATCGAGCGCTTCAATGTGCACTACCACCTGGGGGTCGATGGCATCTCGTTCTGGTTTGTGCCGCTGACGGCCTTCACCACCGTGATCGTGGTGATCGCCTCCTGGCAGGCCATCACCGAGCGGGTGAACCAGTACATGGGCGCGTTCCTGATCCTGTCGGGCCTGATGATCGGCGTGTTCAGCGCGCTCGACGGGATTTTGTTTTACGTGTTTTTCGAGGCCACGCTGATACCGATGTACCTGATCATCGGCATCTGGGGCGGGCCGAACAAAATCTACGCGGCATTCAAGTTCTTTCTGTATACGCTGCTCGGCTCGCTGCTGATGCTGATCGCGCTGATCTATCTGTACAACCAGTCCGGAGGCAGCGTCGATATCGCCACCTGGCAGCAACTGCCATTGGGCAGCACCGCCCAGAGCCTGCTGTTCTTTGCCTTCTTTGCCGCCTTTGCGGTGAAGGTGCCGATGTGGCCGGTGCACACCTGGTTGCCGGACGTTCACGTCGAAGCGCCCACCGGGGGCTCTGCGGTGCTGGCGGCCATCATGCTCAAGCTGGGCGCCTACGGCTTTTTGCGCTTCTCGCTGCCGATTACCCCCGATGCGGCGCGCGAATGGGCCTGGCTGATGATCGCGCTGTCGCTGATCGCGGTGATCTATGTGGGGCTGGTGGCGCTGGTGCAAAAGGACATGAAAAAACTGGTGGCCTATTCATCGGTGGCCCACATGGGCTTTGTGACGCTGGGCTTTTTCATCTTCAATGAATTGGGTGTGGCCGGGGGCCTGGTGCAGATGATTGCGCATGGCTTCGTCTCGGCCGCGATGTTCCTGTCGATCGGCGTCTTGTACGACCGCGTGCATTCGCGCGACATCGCGGCCTACGGCGGCGTGGTCAACCGCATGCCCAATTTCACCGCCTTCGCGCTGCTGTTTGCGATGGCCAATTGCGGACTGCCGGGCACGGCCGGTTTCGTCGGCGAATGGATGGTGATTCTGGCCGCCGTCAAGACCAACTTCTGGATCGGCCTGGCGGCCGCCACGGCACTGGTCCTGGGCGCCGCCTACACGCTGTGGATGTTCAAGCGCGTGTACCTGGGCCCGGTGGGCAATGACCAGGTCCGGGGGTTGAGCGACATCGGTGGCCGTGAATTCCTGGTGCTGGCCTGGCTTGCCATCGCCGTGCTGGCGCTGGGCCTGTACCCCCGTCCCGTCACCGATCTGATGGGCCCCTCGGTGACAGAACTGCTCAGGCATGTTGCGCAGTCCAAGCTGAACTAAGGGATTCGAGATGATCAACGACATCAGTTGGCTGGCGATTTACCCCGAAATCGTGCTGTTGACCATGGCCTGCGTGATCGCGCTGGCCGACCTGGGCGTGCGCAGCCCCCGCCGCACGGAAACCTATGTGCTGACCCTGCTGACGCTGGCCGTGGTGGCCGTGCTGCAGGCCATGTACGCCCGCAGCGGCCACACCTTTTACGGTTTCGGCAACATGGTGATCAGCGATGCGATGGGCAACTGGCTCAAATGCTTTGCCACCGTGGCGATGATGATCACCTTGGTCTATGGCCGCCCCTATGCGGCCGAGCGCGACATGCTGCGCGGGGGCGAGTTGTTCACGCTGGGCATGTTTGCCCTGCTGGGCATGTTCATCATGATCGGCGGCAACAACTTCCTGGTGATCTACCTGGGCCTGGAACTGCTCACGCTATCGAGCTATGCGCTGGTGGCGCTGCGCCGCGACAACGCCACGGCGACCGAAGCCGCCATGAAGTATTTCGTGCTCGGCGCGCTGGCCAGCGGCTTCCTGCTGTACGGCCTGTCGATGCTTTATGGCGCCACCGGCTCGCTGGACATCGGCCAGGTATTCAAAGCCATCAACGCCGGCCAGATCAAGCACCAGGTGCTGGTCTTCGGGCTGGTTTTCGTGGTCGCCGGCCTGGCCTTCAAACTCGGCGCGGTGCCGTTTCACATGTGGATTCCCGATGTCTACCAAGGCGCCCCGACGGCGGTGACGCTGATGCTGGCTGGCGCGCCCAAGCTGGCGGCATTGGCCATCACGCTGCGCCTGTTGGTCGACGGCCTGCTGCCCTTGGCGATCGATTGGCAGCAGATGCTGGCGCTACTGGCCATCGGCTCGCTGCTGGTGGGCAACCTGGCGGCGATTGCACAAACCAACCTCAAGCGCATGTTGGCCTATTCGACCATCGCCCAAATGGGCTTTGTGCTGCTGGGCCTGATGTCGGGGGTGGTCAACGGCAAGGTCGATGCCACGGCGGTCGAAAACGCCTACAGCGCGGCCATGTTCTACGTCATCACCTACGTGCTGACCACGCTGGCGGCGTTCGGCGTGATCCTGTTGCTGGCCCGTGAAGGCTTTGAGAGCGAAGAGATTGCCGATTTCGCCGGTCTGAACCAACGCAGCCCGCTGTACGCCGGCGTCATGGCGGTGTGCCTGTTCTCGCTGGCCGGCATTCCACCGCTGGTCGGCTTTTATGCCAAGCTGTCGGTGCTGCAAGCGCTGCTGGCCTCCGGCCAGGGCTGGCACCTGGCCCTGGCGGTGTTTGCGGTAGGCATGTCGCTGATCGGCGCTTTTTACTACCTGCGCGTGGTCAAGGTGATGTATTTCGACGCCCCGCTGACGGCCTCGAATGTGTCAGCGCCGATCGATGTGCGCATGCTGCTGACGCTCAACGGCGCGCTGATCCTGGTGCTGGGCCTGCTGCCCGGCGGTCTGATGGCGCTGTGCGCCGAGGCCGTGGTGCGCGCGCTGGCGACCTGACAGCGCAGCGATTCGCTTCCCGTGCTCCGTCGGTGCAGCCCCTACCTGACAAGCACGACACACAGTGGACTTCGGGCCAGTCGCCCGGCAACCGGCGCACGCCCTGAACATGCGCAAGCAACCCGGAAGCGCGCCATGCTGAAGCTCGAACGGATCCAGAAGAACGCAGCCCTCTCGGGCCTGGAGCCCGGGCAGGTGGTGCGCATCGTCACGACCGAGCCTGTCGGCCTCAGTGACAACTACAGCGCCCTGACCGTTTACTACAAACTGGCCGACGGCACGCTGCGCGAGCGGATGCTGTTCCGCACCGACGAAGCCGGGCTATCCTTGGCCGAAGCCGGCCGCCCTTGGGCCTTCGATGCGCCGGGCGACGCCTTCAAGCTCGCCGTCGAAGCCTGCCGGATCGATCTGGCGCACCTGTTCGACCCGATGATGGCGGTCCACACCTCGAACGTGGAGCCGCTGCCGCACCAGATCACGGCGGTCTATGAATCCATGCTGCCGCGCCAGCCGCTGCGCTATGTGCTGGCCGACGACCCCGGCGCGGGCAAAACCATCATGGCCGGGCTGTTCATCCGCGAGCTGCTGATGCGCGCCGACGCCAGGCGCGTGCTGATCGTCGCGCCCGGCAGCCTGGTCGAGCAGTGGCAGGACGAAATGTTCGAGAAGTTCGGCCTCTCGTTCACGCTGTTCTCGCGCGAGCAGGTCGATCGATCGCGCAGCGGCAACCCCTTCGACGACATCGACCTGCTGGTCGCCCGCGTCGATCAACTGGCGCGCGCCGAAGACCTGCAAGAAAAG
>Ga0081606_1000237_pt1 | contig 26603 bp, 31 predicted proteins | sample EareggfetidaYelm_FD_71127 | JGI IMG/M metagenome (GOLD analysis project Ga0081606, IMG submission 71127) | Earthworm egg capsule microbial community from the University of Washington, USA - E. fetida Yelm (SPADES assembly) (version 2) | ecosystem: Host-associated > Annelida > Reproductive system... | reverse complement strand
ATGGCGCGGCGTGCACTTCCTGCTCAAAAAGCCCATCCCCAAGCAGGCGCCGCGCCTGAACACCGTCATCCGGATGGTTGCCACGCTGGGCGGCTTTCTGGGGCGCAAGTGCGATGGCGAGCCCGGCGTGAAGACGTTATGGATCGGCATGCAGCGCGTGGCCGACTTCGCTGCCGGACTGGACTACGCCAGGGAAATCCAGGCGCTGTGAGATGTGTGCAATCGGATGCTTTGAAGCCGGCGTGGCCCCCTCTGCTGATACGAGCGGAAAAATTACTTCGAAGGGATGAGCTTCGCTTCTCCGATGCGCGACAGCCAGCCTGGCCAGCGATAGTGGACGCCGCGATCCGAGAGAACGATGGACCGTGTCGCCGTCGGCTACCGTCTCGATGGCTGCATCCAGCACCCGCGCGCACAGTTCTCGCATGATCCACCCGGTAGTCCAGCTTTTCGAAGAGCGCGCCGCCCTGCTCGACATGCAGCAGAGCCGCGCAGGGTTGGATGACGCTATCGGCAAGCTTGCCGCGTGGATGTCCCTGGCAGCCGATCACCTCACAGAGGACGACTGGTCTGTACTTGGGGAGGTCGGGGCGCGCTCTACCGGGAGGGGGCGAGCAGACGACGGGCAGGCTAAACCTACCGCCTCGGCCGGCGGCAGCAGGTCACCGCATTGACCGCGGCGCGGCCGTGCGCGACAGATGCACGCGCGCCACGGGCGGGGCTTCGGCAAGTTTCGGGCGCTCGAACGTCAGCACCGCGTGGGCCAGACGGGCGACATGACGCGGGTCGTCATTGAAGGCGCGCGGGTGCATTGTGTTGCAGAGCATGGTGAGCAAGTCGCTATCGACCGCGCCCTCGTACTGACCCTGCCCCCGAAAAACGTATCCCTTGCTGAGTGGTTCAACGCAAGCAAGGAAAACGGAAATGACGAAGACAGTGCGGGCGCGCTACACGCTGGAATTCAAGCAGGAGGCAGTGCGACTGGTTCACGGCGGCCAGAGCATCGCAGCGGCGGCCAGGACTCTGGGCGTGGTGGAACAGACGCTGTTCAACTGGGTCAAGGCGGATCACCTGGGCAAGCTCACAGGCGCTGACAGCAAGGCAGTGAGCGTCGAGCAGATGGAGATCAGCCGGCTGCCGGCGGAGCTTGCACGGGTGAAGATGGAGCGTGACATCTTGGGAAAAGCGACGGCGTACTTCGCGAAAGCGCAGAGCTGAAGTACGCCTTCATTCACCGCATCCGCGCAAGCATGCCGGGCTGATCTTGCACAGCGACCGGGGCAGCCAATACGCCAGCGAGGACTTCAGGGACGTGCTCGCCCAGTGCGGCATCACGGCCTCGATGAGCCGCAAGGGCAACTGCTGGGACAACGCCTGCAGCGAGACCCTGTTCGGTTCGTTGAAGGTGGAGCGACTGCATGGGCAGCGCTTCGTGACGCGGCGCCAGGCCAAGGACGAGGTCATCGCCTGGGTACTCTGGTACAACCGCACCCGGCTGCACTCCACGCTGGCGTACGTCAGCCCGGTGCGGTTCGAGCAAGACTGGCATGCGGCTCAGGCCAAGCAAGCCAATTCGTGACTCCGCTATGGGGTACGGATTCCAGGGGCAAGGTCACAGTCCTGCGCGAAGCGGTGTTCATTGCTCTGGTTCCTCGGGTTCGTGGCTGTGGCCTTCGCCCTGATCCTCGCGCTTGCGAAGCGATGGCCCCTTCAGCGCAATGCGGTGCGAGCAGTGCACGATGCGGTCCAGGATCGCATCTGCGATGGTGGGGTCGTCCAGCCAGGCATGCCATTTGTTGACCGTCAACTGGCTGGTGATCAGCGTGGCCTTCGTACCGACCCGGTCGTCGAGCAGTTCGAGCAGGTCAGTGCGTTCGCCGACCTCCATCGGCGCGCCGGCGAAGTCGTCCAGCAGCAGCACGTCCACGCGGGCGAGCTGCGCCAGGCGTCGGGCGAAGCCGCCTTCACCGTGGGCCACGCGCAGTTCCTGCATCAGGCGCGTGGTGCGCGCGTACAGCACGCTGAAGCTGCAACGCGCAGCCTGTCGGGCGAGCGCACAACCCAGCCAGGTCTTGCCCGTGCCGGTGGCCCCCGTCAGAAGGAGCGTGCGGGCGTGACACACCCAGTCGCAGCCGGCCAGCGAGGTGACCAGGTTGCGCTCCAGGTTGTGCGAGTCGCGCCAGATGATGTCTTCGATGCTGGCGCTGCTGACCTTGAGCCTGGCGCACTTGAGCAGGCGCGTCAGACGCTTGTCGTCGCGCCAGTCGATCTCGCGCTGCACGAGCAGGCTCAGGCGCTGCTCGAAGCCGAGCGCGGCCGCCGCGCTGCTGATGGCTTGATCGCTCAGTGCGGCCGCCATGCCGTCCAGGCGCAGCGTCTTGAGTTGGTTCAGGGTGTGGGCAGGAATCACAGGTTCTCCTTCAGTGGTAGTAATCAGGGCCACGCACGTTCTCGTGCAGCGGCAGCGAGGTCTGGGTCGGCTGGGCCGGCAGCGGCTGGCGGTCCGTGCCGCTGGCCAGGATCGGATTGACGCTGCGGTAGATCGGCGAATGAATGGCCATCGCCCGCGTGCACGCGGCTTCCAGGCGTTCGTGCCCGTACTGGCGCGCCAGGCGCTGCAGGCCCAGGCAGCAGCGGTAGCCTTGCCCCGGGTGCGGGCGGTTGTCCATCTGCCAGCGCACGGGCGCAGCGCACCCCACGCCGATGCGTTCGCCCCAGGCGATCAGCTTGGCCGGCGTCCACTCCAGATGGGCGCGGTGCGAGGCCGGCATGTGCTCGGAGATGGTGGAGTGCGCGCCCTTCTTGACGCTCACCGGGTGCACCGCCACGCGCTGCTGGCCGGCGAAGATCTCCAGCGTCGCGCCGGCGATGCGCAACGCCACCGTGGTGCGCACCAGTCGGTGCGGCACGCTGTAGTAGTGGCCGTCCAGCTCGACGTGGTAGTCGATGTTCACGCGGGCGCTCTTGAAGCGCACGATGGGCATGCGCGCGGGCGGCAGCGCACGCAGCGCCGGTCGGTCCAACTTGTCGAAGGCCTCGCGTCGGCAGCCGGGCAGCTTCTTGAAGGGGCGCTGGTTCAGATCGGCCAGCAACTGGGCGATGGCGCAGTTGAGTTCGCCCAGGCTGAAGAAGCGGCGATTGCGAAGCCACGCGAGAATCCATCGCTGCACGATCTGCACCGTGACTTCGACCTTGGGCTTGTCCTTCGGGCGAGTCGGGCGTGCTGGCAGGACCGCCACGCCGTAGTGATCGCAGAACTCCTCGACCAGACGGCCCAGGCCGGGCTCGTAGCGGTCGGGCCGTGCGACGACGGCGCGCGGCTGGTCGGGCACCACCAGGCGCGGCACGCCGCCGATGAACTCCAGCGCGTTCATGATCGAGGCGATCCAGTCGGCGGCCGTCTGCGTCATGGTGGCGCAGGCATAGGTGTAGCTGGAGGTACCCAGGGCTGCAACGAAGATCTGGCGAATCTCGCCGGTGGCCGCGTCCACGATCGGCACGGTGTCGCCGGCAAAGTCGACGAAGAGCTTGTCGCCGGCGATGTGGGTCTGGCGCATCGAGCGCTTCAGGCCCAGCACCCAGGCGCGGTACTTGATGCAAAAGCTGGTGTACTTGTAGGCCAGCGCGTTGGCCTGGGCGTACTCCTCCCAGAGCAACTGCAGCGTGACACCGGGGCGCTTGAGCTCCTGGTGGATGAGCGCGTAGTTGGGTTCCAGGTGGTGCGCCGCACGCGGCACCGCCGAGCGGTACAGCCGGGCTTCGAGCTCTTGGTCGGTGAGCGTCTGAGCAACCGCCCAATCGACGCCGGCAGCGCGCGCCAGCAAAGCGAACTTGCCCACGGTGGACTTCGGCAGGCCAAGCGCGCGGGCGACCTTCGCATAGGGAAGGCCTGCATCCAGGTGCAGGCGAAGAACTTGTCGTATCTGGCGCATCGTGATCCTCGGAGTGGGCATAGGTCTGGTCCGCAAAAAAAGCGGTCAGCCTATGCCCGCGGTCGGATCACTCCCGCGCGCCTGAATCGTCCACGATCAACGTGAAACGCCGTCCACGATCATTTGAAACAGCGTCCACGCTCGCCTGAAATGCCGTCTACGTTCGTCTGAAACGACCGTCTACGATGGCCTGAAATACGCAAACTGCTTAGCGTGGGCATAGCCACCGGCACGTCGGCGCAGGTTCTTACCCTCGCGGGCGAAGGTCTGCTTCAGCGCAATGCCTGCCCGCTTGGCCGCAGCCACCACCTGATGGCGCGCGATCTCCAGCAGGCGCGAGTCCACCGGTTGGGCGATGGCCTTCTCCTGCACGGTGGTGTCCACGATCACACGCTCGAACTCGACCGGCTTGATGGCCTTGCTGTGCACGGCGGTGTCGATGGTGGCCTTGAGCAGTTCCTCGACGCCGGCCTCGCCCAAGGCCGAACGGAAGCGCCCGATCTGGGTGGCATCGCACGGCAGGCGCGGCTCGTAGAAGGTCATACCGCTGAAGTGCTGCCACACGACGTTCTCGGCCCAGCGCTCAACCAGTTCTTCGTCGCTGAGCTTGTAGGCATGCTTGAGGTACAGCAAGCTGGCCATCAGGCGAATGGGAAGACGCGCACGACCTGCTGCAGCGACGCCGCCGCCGGCGACCTGCAAGTTCGGGCCGAACAGGTCGTCCTGTTCGATGACCCGGCCATCGCGAACGCGCCGTGCGAAGAACGGGGCCAAGCTGGCCTCGATCCGCGTCCAGGGCAGTCGGCTTGCCAGCACCGCCAGCGGGTGGCGCAGATCGATCATCTCGACCAGGCGCTGGCGGAAGAAATCGGGCGTCTCGGCAGCCTCGGTCATCAAGCAAATCCCCCGCAAATCAATTCAAGATCCAACGATTCTCGGGAGATTCGGTGCACCGCGAATCATCAAAAAAACCAATGTTCATGCGGGCTGCGAGAGATTTGCAGGGCCAACTACAGACGCGCAGCGGTGAGCGCCGGGAACTTGGTCAGCGTCTCGAGGATGAAGGGGCGCAAGACATCGATTCGGCTGGCCCGCAGCGGTGAACCGTGAACCGGCGCGCTGTTGCCCCCGAGTACGCGGCGCACGACATCACGATGCACATGGAGTTGCCGCGCGATCGTGCCCACTCGCCACTTCTCGACCTCATGCAGGCGCAGGATCTGCGCAACCAAGTCAGGGCCAATGGTCATGACGCTGGCCCCGCCGCGCATCGCGAGCGGCGTGCCGCATGAAGCCCTGGCGCACCCGGGGCTCCAGAGGTACGCAGCAGCGTCGGCATCGGTTGACCGGCTCGACGGCTTCCGAGGCGGGCGGCGTCTCGTCGTGGCCAGCGCAGTCCGGCTCGACGAGCTCGACGATCGCGGTGGTGGTGTCGTGGGGCCATGCGAGCAGTGGAGCATTCGCGGCCTCGGCCGGGCAACCCTGATGCGTCACGTTCTGTGGTGCCTGCGCGCGGCGCTGGCGCCAGCGCCGCGCGCGTTGCGCATGGGCCAGGCGGCCGCGGTACGAGCGCTGGTAGCGGCTTCCAGCCTCGCGGGCCGCCGCCTCACGCGACAGTCGCCAGCAGGCTCGTCCGCAGTAGCGGTTGCCGCGATCGCAGCGGCTACACAGCACCACCTGCTGGCGACAGCGCGCGCACAGGAATAGCCGGCCCGGTTGATCCATGCGCACCCGCTGGCATTGCCGAAGGTGCTGGACGGACGCGTCCCAGCGGGCCCAACTACGTTGGCACCGCCTTCATCGGCACAGTGCAGGACACGGCACGGTCACAACAGCTTCTCGGCGAGTGGGGCCGTTGCCGCGTCCCCCTTCTTCGGCGTGAGCGCAGTTGTACTCCCTGTGCCCCACAGACAGCCCGCCGCCCTGCGTCGCCGCCAGCCTGGCGAACATCTCCCACAACGATCTCCGATCTAACCCGCGCCGTGCAAACCGCCCGTGGGCCGTGTGGATCTATAAATCCGCCACCTCACCGTCGAATAAGTGCGGATTGCGACCGTCGTTCACAATAGGAGAGGTAACGTCCAATGGATTCAGAAACACGCATCTTGGGCAGTACACGAAGTGCGTTCTCCAGATGATCCAGGACACCGGCGCCTTCACCTCGGCGATGCGCGCCTCCTCGATTCTTGTCAGTACAGCGATGCGAGTGAGCGTCTCTGGCTGTAGTGCAGGGATCAACAACCACCCTGCCCCGCTCTCCAGGCCTAATTCCAACGCATGGACTGCCGCGAACTCCGACACCGACATCCGGTACCGGCCGGCCAGGCGCCCGATCCACCCCCCGAGAATCTCGTCCGCAAACGGTCTCGGCGCTACCGGCAACGCACGATGCTCACTGACCGACGTTTGCGACATGTTCGAGGTGCGCGAGCGTGATCTGTTCGCCGCCATCCAGAATGGACAGCGCCGCCGCTGCAGTCAATAACCGCGATATCTCGCCTGTCAGCCCGGCGCTCGCGCTCAGGATGAACTGAACGATCGAGCGCTGCATGAGGTCCGAGGGCTTTCGCAACGGCAGCACGCGCTCGAAGGCCCCGAGCAATCGACGCAGGTCATCGCTTTCTCTCCATCGCGGGATCTCGAATGGCGTGAAGCGGCTGGTCATCTGGGCGTCCGAGGCCAATGCCAGAGGCGCGTCGGCCGTGCCGACCACCACGATGCTGAGCTTCAGATCGTTGGCAAGGAACTTGAGCAGATTCAGCGACGCCCTCTGCTCCCGGTAGGTGCCAGCCAGCAGGTGATGCACCTCGTCCACGATCAACATGCGTGGGGCAACGCGGCGCAGGAGCTCTCGGGCCAAACGCTCCAGAACTGAGAGACTCGCGCTTGCACTGTGCGGCGCGCCGAGCTCAAGCAGCAAGGCCGCATAGAACCGATGCTGGTCCGGCGTCGCCGGCATCTGCATGGCCACGACCTGCCGTCGCTCAATGCCTTTCTCGTCATCGAACTTGTCCGGGTGTTCCCGCTGAAACTTCGCCACGATAAGAGACTTGCCGATGTTGGAATCGCCGTGCATCACCATGCAAGGCATGCGTTCTCGCGGTGGCGTCTCAAGCAGCCATTCCAGCTTCAACAGCGCTTGGCTGGCCCTGGGATAGTCGATCCACCGATCTCGCCGCAAAGAACGTATTCGAGTCGACCCGTCCAGCATCGCCTCGTCACGGGCCCATGCCTGGAGATGTCCGAGGATCGCTGCGGCCATCGCGTCACCAAACCTCAACCGGGAAGGGTTTGAGCGTCTTGTTGTAGTCGACCTCGTCCGTCGCCGAGACGACGGTCGGCGGCGCAACCCATGGGGCCGGATGCGCCGTCGGCTTCTTGCGGGGAGTCTCTCGGCGCTGCAGCCGCGTGTCAGACCTCGCCTTGACAATGATTTGCCGCTGCTTCTCGATCGCCTGGAAGATCAGGCTCTCGGAGACCCGCTGCTTGTCGCCGCGCAGGATGCGGCAGATCGCACGTTGCTCCCACAAGGAGATGACGGGTCGACGAATGTCGGCACACCGCACCTCCACGTATTGCCTGCCATTGGGCGACACGAAGATTCGCGAGAGATCCTCCGGGTGGTAGCGCACCAGGACTTTCTTTTTGCTGACGCGCCACGCCGCGAAGATGGGGTGCCAATACCGAATATGGAACATCGTGATCCCGTCGGCCTGCACCGTGCGACTCGTCAGCGGCATGAATTGCACGAGCCAGTTCCAAGCCTCCTCAGGACCCGGGCGAAGTTGCCGCGGTGCCTGCACTGCAGTCAACGCCTCCCACGCGTGCGCAGGCGTCGCGCCCATAAGGCCGCGGTGCTCGCTGTGGTGATAACGCAATCCAATTTCAAGCGCGACCCATCGCTCGAACTCCCTGAGGGTGAGCGCCGCAGTTTCCTCGGGCTTGCGCGCCTTGCGCCCCTTGGCGGAATTGCCCGTGGTGCCGGGCAGTCCCTTCAAGCGCTGCATCAAGGTGCGATTCAGGCGCTCGATGTGACCCCCGTAGTAGGGTCGCCCCACCGGGCGGTACATCAACTCGATGCCGTACTGGGCACAGCCGGCACGCAGTGCCTTGCTTTTGAATTCGGCGGCGTTGTCCAGATGTAGGATTGCCGGAATTCCTTGCATGGCCCACTGTGCGTCCACGCCGAGCATCTCCAGCCAGGGTGCTTTGGGCAACGCGATGCGACTCAGAAGCAACGCGACGGTCCCTGCACTTGGACGCTCCATGCCGACGTAGAAACCGACGACACAACGCGAAGCAACGTCGATCGCAAGGGTCAACCAGGGGCGCCCAATCGAGCGTCGGAACCAGGGGTCAACCACGAATGCGTCGGCTTGGGTATGGTCGACCTGCACAACGCCAAGAACCGCTTCGACGTTGAAGTTGCCGGGCGGCGTTGCCGCGCGAGGGGTCTTGGCAAGAAGGGCCGCCTGCTCATCACGATAGGCGGCCCATCGATCGGCAACAGTGTTTCGAGCCGGTGGTTTGACCGCCGCCTGGACGCATCGGCGCGAAATCTCCATGTACAGATCGAGCAGCGGATGCGCCAACTGACGCTGACGCGGCAGCCAACCATGCAACACATCCTCAATGATGGCTTCGGCGCGTGGATCGAGACGCGGACTCGACTTGCGCCCCGGTTTGGCGGGCAGGACAGCACTCGCGACCGGATTGGCCAAGAAGCGCCGGCGCAACCGGTAGACATGGGTCCAATGAATCCCCAGCAGCTTCGATGCGACCACGGCCTGCTCACGCGTGAGCGGGCCTGAGCCCAGTGGCAGAAGAATGCTGGCAATCTTGATCTCTCGCTCGGTAATCGCTTGGGAAGTGCCCACCGCCATGGCTCCTGAAACCTGCTAGCGCCATTTGACGCCCGCATGGAGGCGCTAGCAAGAATTGGTGACCGGATCGAACGCAGCGTTGCCAAAGTGCACCATGGCGTCAGGCCCGATCAAAGGGGATATTCCTTAGCAAAATCAACACGTTAGATGAGTTTTTCGCTAGCACGATTTGCTGACTTCGCTAGCCGCTTTAGCTGACCTCAACAGCTTGCGTGCCCCGAAATCACCGCGTAAAACACGCTCGAACCAGTCGCACATCTGCACCCCCAGCTCGTTGCAAGGGGTGCTGAACTGCGCCACGATGCTGACGTGGTTGTGGTCCATGAGCTGAATGACGCGGGGCATCGGGCCCTTGTCCTGATCCGCCACCGCCGCGAGCCGATGTGCCAATTCGAGCGCATAAAAGTCCAGCAAGGGGTTCTCGTACTGGGCCAGCGCGATCAACGTCGGCGGGGCGTCCGGCCGGACCAAGCCGATCGGTTCGCGCTCCGCATAACGGGCTGCGTCCTCACCGTAGTAGGCGCGCACGCCGTGTGCGTTGGGATTGTCGGCACGGGTGTCGGCCACCACGCGCGGGCTCACCAGCGCCAACCCGGCAACGGGCAGTCCCTCGGGCGGTCGCACCCGGTCGTCCCACACCGCGCTGGCGCAATGGGCGCACGCGGCGGAATGCCCCATCAAGAAAATCCGCGTCGGATCGCCGCCCCACTTTTCGGCATGCCGGGCCACCCACAGGATGGCATCGCGAACGTCTTCGGCACCGGCCGGCCAGCTGGCTTCGGGTGCGAGACGGTATTCGACATTGAAGGCCAGAAAGCCGTGCCTGGAGAACTCCGCCGGAACGTTCGCATAGACCAGCGGCGTCTGTTCCTTGTCGCCGCGCACGAACGCCCCACCGTGCACGAAGACCAGGATCGGCAGGTTGGCGGCGGCCTCGGGCGCAAACACATCGAGCACCTGGCGCGGATGCTCGCCGTAGGGCACATCCCTCACGGTCGGTTCGATGGCGGAAACGCTCAGGAGAGGCGCCCATGCTTCGAGCATGGCGTCTCGTCCCGCCGTGATGTCCTGGTGCCAGCGCGGTCCCCAATATTGCAAAGAAGCCAGGAGCTCGGGAGAAAGGGGTCGGGTCATGCGATAAAGTCGTAGTATGAATATCGGAGGCACATTATGAACTTATCCGTAAATAATATTGACCTTAAATGGCACTTTTCGGAACGCGATGATCGCCGCAGCGACGTGGTTGAGTGCGACGAAGCTGCGTTCGAGCTTCTCGTAGCGCACCAGCAGCTTGCGAAAGCGGTTGAACCAGCTGTGGCATACTTGGACAACCCAGCGTCGGGCTTTTTGCTCCGGATTGCTGCGCTTGAGGTCCGCCTCTTTACGGCGATCAACCACATGAGGGATGTAGCCATGCGTTTGGTTGCTCTGCAAAGCACGCCAACAGCAATATCCCGCATCTGCGCACAGGTGTTTGGGCGGGGCCAACGGCCCTTCACGCCGGACCATGATGGCCGAGAGCACAGCCTCAAGCTGCGTGACATCATGCCGTTTGGCGCCGGTCACGATGAGCGACAACGGGACGCCACGCTCGTCCACCAGCAGGTGGCGCTTGCTTCCATTTTTTCCCCCGATCGGTCGGATTCGGCCCGACCGCTTCTGGTGCCAGAGGCGCCTTGAGCATGGACCCGTCGATGCTTTGCCAGGTCCACGCAATGCCCTGCATCTGGTCGTACTCGGCAAGACCCGCCTTCCATAACGCCTGGAACACACCGGTCGCCTCCCATTCGAGAAATCTCTTGTGGATCGCGCTGGCACTGCCAAAACGCTCCTTGGGCAGCGCCCTCCACTGGCAGCCCGTGCGCAGTACATACACGATGGCCTCAAACACCAGCCGCGCAGGCTTGGGGGGCCGTCCCGCGCCGGGCTTGCGCATGTACGTCTTGTCACCCGCACGCTCGCGTCGTGGAATCAGCGGTTCGACACGCTGCCAGAAATCGTCCGTCACAACCCATGAGTCAACCCGCTTGGCAACCATCAACCTCGCCTCGACGTCGCACAAACTGCGACTCAGAACGTGAGTCTACTATTTGCGGACAAGTTCTATGTCGAGCCCGACCCACTTTCCCGCAATAGCACCCAGTGCCCGACTCTCGGAGCGTGTGGCCGATGCCTTGTCCGCAGAGATCCGCTCAGGGCGCTTGCGTCCGGGCGACAGGCTGCCCACGGAGCCCGAGCTGGCAGAGCAGTTCTCGGTCAGCCGCACGGTCGTGAGAGAGGCCGTGTCGCGCATGAAGTCGGTGGGCCTGGTGGAATCGCGCCAAGGCAGCGGCGTGTACGTGCTGGAGGCGACGATTCCACCGCTGAGTTTTGATGCGAGCTACGCGGTCTCGAAAGAGGCGGTCATTCAGATGGTCGAGGTCAGGCGCGCACTGGAGGCCGAGGTGGCTGGGCTGGCGGCGCAGCGCCGCACCCAGGCAGACGTTCGTCAGATCCGCCAGGCCATCGTGACCCTGGACAGGGCCGTGAAGGCGGGCGGTGATGGCGTGCAGGAAGACGTGGCGTTCCACCGGGCCATCGCCGACGCCGCGAGCAACCCCTTTCTTCTCAGCACGCTGCAGTACCTGAGTCAGTTCCTGCACGGTGCGACACGGGTGACGCGGGCCAATGAAGCCCGACGTGGCGACTTCGCGCGCGAGGTGAAAGAAGAACACCAGGCCATCCTGGCCGCCATCGAGTCGAACGACGCCGCAGCGGCGCGGGCGGCTGCCTTCGACCACATGAACAACGCCATCCGCCGCATCGAAGAAGCCGACCCTGCCTTCTGGCGCCAGGAAGGTGCCGTGCTGGCTCGCGTGCTCATGAGCGGCTTGGCGCCGGACGCGCAGCGCCCCTGACCGACCCCACGAAATAAGGGATAACCCAGATGTGAATGGCTCACTCAATTCATATGATGACCATATCAATATCATGCGAGGTGCGTCATGCACGTCCAGCACATCGACCATTTCACCCTGCGCGTACAAGAGGCCCAGCTGCCGGCGTTGCTGGATTTCTACGTGCGCGTGCTGAGGCTCCGAGAGGGTGATCGCCCGTCGTTTTCGTTCCCCGGTCATTGGCTGTATGCGCGCCAGCAGGCCTTGGTGCACCTCGCGGGCAATGCGCCCTTCGGTGAATCCGAGCCCTCCGGATCGCTGCCCACGGGCAAGCTCAACCACATCTCGCTGCGCGCGACCGGGCTAAAAGAAACCCGCGAGCACCTCGCGGCGCAAGGCGTCGACTGGCGGGAGGCCCCGGTACCCGGCATGCCTCTGCACCAGGTGTTCCTGCACGACCCGGCGGGTCTGAAGATCGAACTCACCTTTCATTCGGACGAGCTTGAGCTCGCCGGCCCCTCTACCCGACAGGCTGCGTACTGATGTCCTATTTGCAACTTCAAAAAATCGCCAAAAGCTTTGGTGACGTCCAGGTGGTCCAGGAGATGGACCTGAGCGCTGCCGCCGGTGAATTCATTGTTCTGGTCGGTGCTTCGGGCTGCGGCAAGTCGACCACCCTGCGCATGATTGCCGGCCTGGAGTCACCCACCTCGGGCCGCATCCTGATCGATGGGAGGGACGTGACGGCCGCCACACCGGCCGACCGCGACATCGCGATGGTGTTCCAGAACTACGCGCTGTACCCGCACATGAACGTAGCGCAAAACATGAGCTTCGCGCTTGAGCTCTCCGGCACCTCCAAGGCCGTCATCGCCCAGCGCGTCGACGCCGCTGCCCAGGTGTTGAACATCAAGCACCTGCTGGACCGCAAGCCCAAGGAACTCTCGGGCGGTCAACGCCAGCGCGTCGCCATGGGACGCGCAATCGTCCGCGAGCCCAAGGTGTTCCTGTTCGACGAACCGTTGTCCAACCTCGACGCCAAGTTGCGCGGCCACATGCGCATCGAGATCGCCATGCTGCACCGCCGGCTCGGCAAGACGACCGTGTACGTCACGCACGACCAGATCGAGGCGATGACGCTGGCCGATCGCATCGTGGTCATGGACCAGGGCTGCATCCAGCAGATGGGCATCCCCGATGAAGTCTTCAACCGCCCACTGAACCGCTTTGTGGCGGGCTTCATCGGCAGCCCGACCATGAACTTCCTGAACGCCACGGTGAAGGATGTGGAGGGACAGCTCCGGTTCGTGGGCACAGGATTCGGCTGCGAGGTTCCTGAATCCATGAAGGCCACTGCACACCGTTTCATCGGTCAATCGGTGGTCCTGGGCATTCGACCGCAGGCCATCCAGCTCGGCGCCAGCGACCACGGCCTGGGGTTCTCTCTGCGGGTCAATGTCTGTGAGTACCTGGGCACGGAAAGCGTGCTCAGTTGCACGCTGCTGGACGAGGCCAGCAGCGTCACGTTCACCGCACCTGGCAACCACATGGGGCTCATCAACCAGACGGTTCCAGTCCACGTTCCGCTCGAAAGCATCTACGCCTTTGAGCCTGGCGAGCATGGCCGATCCCTCGGCCTTTGATTCAACCAACCGGAGACAACCAGCATGAAGAGACGTCAACTGCTTCAAGGGGCCGCCGCGAGCGCCGCCCTGGGGCCATGGGCGCACACGATGGCACAGGACCGCTACGCCAAGTACAAGGGCCAGACCATCGTCATCAACTACCCGGCGCATCCCCACTACGACCAGGCCGAGAAGCTGTTTGCCGAATTCACAGCCGAGACGGGCATCAAGGTCGAACGCGACAAGATGCAGTACCTGCGCATGAAGGACAAACAAGTCCTCGAGATGGGCAAGCGTGGTAACGGCGACTATGACGTGGCGGTCTACGTCGTGATGTGGAAGACCGAATACGTCAAGAAGGGTCTGCTGGAACCGCTGGACGGCTACTTCAACAACAAGACTCTCGCCGACCCTACATGGGACCAGAAGGACATCATCGGCAAGTACTGGGACACGAACGCCCTGGTCGGTGGGCCCAAGATGTATTTGCCAGGCCCCGGCGCACGGCCGTACGGGATTCCGTTTGGCGCGGAAACCGGAATACTGGCCTACCGCACCGACATCCTGGAAAAGCACAAGATCGCTGTTCCGAAAACCTACAACGATTTGCTGGCGGCTTGCCGCGTCATCAAGGACAAGGAAGGCATCGGTGGCCTGACCTCGCGGGGCCAGACGGGCCACCAGATCACAGCCGCCTGGCTGTTGCACCTCACGCCCAATGGCGGTGAAGTGTTCGACAGCAACTGGCGCGCCGCGTTCAACAACGCGCAGGGCGTGCGGGCCGCCGAGATCCTCAAGGAAATTGTGGACACCGGCCCCGCCGGCATTCCGAGCTACGGCTTCGGCGAGATGCAGAACGCGTTCCTGCAAGGCCAGGCCGCGATGTACCTCGACTCGGTCGCCATCATGGGCCCCGTGCAGGACCCGGCCAAGAGCCGCATCGCCGGCAAGGTCGCTTACGCGGTGCATCCCAAGGGCACGCAGCACTCCGCGCAGAGCGGCGGCTTCGCCATGGCCATTCCGAAGAACGCCCGCAACAAGGACGCGGCCTTCCTCTTCATGCAGTGGATGACCAGCAAACAAGCGGATGTAAAGATCGCCTTGTCGGGCGGCAACATGAACCGCTGGAGCACGCTGGACAACGCAGAAGTCGGCAAGAAGTACGCCCTCGAGCTGCCCGCGCTGCGCGAGTCCCTGAAGATCGCCAACCCCGACTGGCGGCCGCTGATCCCCGAGTGGGACCACATCAGCCAGCAGATCCTCGGGCAGGCACTTCCCGATGTGATCACCGGCCGCAAGCCCGCCAAGCAGGCACTCGACGCTGCCGTGAAGGCTGCGGAAGATGCGGTTCGCCAAGGCGGCTGGCTCAAGAGCTGAGGCAAGCGTTCGATGACTTCCGCTCGCCTGGCGCGCTTGACGCCTTACATCTACATCCTGCCGGCCGTGCTCGTCATGCTGGCGGGGCTGATGTATCCGATTCTGAGCGCGGTGCAGCTCAGCTTCTACGACTGGTCAATGGGCACCGAGTTCGACACCGCCAGGTTCGTCGGACTCGATGCCTTCGTCGAGATGCTGACCTCCGGGCAAGTGTGGACGTCGATGGGCATCACGGTCGCCTTCGTGCTGATCGCGGTGTCTGCCGAACTCGTGCTGGGCGTGGCGCTCGCGCTGTTCCTGGAGAAGCCCGTGCGCGGCATGCGCTTCTTCCGCACGATCTTCGTGCTGCCGATGATGATCGCCCCGATCTGCGTGGGCCTGATCTGGCGCTACCTGTTCGACGCCAACTTCGGGCCGGTCAACCACGCGGTCTCGTGGCTGGGGTTGTCGCCCCAGGCCTGGCTGGCCGACCCGGTGCTGGCGTTCACCGCCATGGTGGTCACCGACATTTGGCAATGGACGCCGTTCGTGATCATCATGGTGCTGGCCGGCCTGCAAGGCCTGGACGAGAGCGTCATGGAGGCGGCCCGCATCGATGGCGCGAACTGGTGGCAACAGATCGTCCGGGTGAAGCTGCCGATCCTCAAGCCCATCCTGATCGTGACGCTGCTGGCGCGAATGATCGATGGCTTCCGGGGACTGGAGGTCATCTATGTCATGACCTTTGGCGGACCGGGCCTGAGCACCGAGCTGTTCTCCCTGCACATCTTCAAGGCGGCCTTCATCGGCCAGAAGCTCGGCTATTCCTCGGCACTGTCGATCCTTCTGCTGGTCATCGTTTCGGCACTGTCCGTCGCCATCCTGCTGATCTCCAATCCCCTGAAAGCCAAGGCCCGTCGATGAGCAAACCCGAAACAGTGCCGCGCGGCTCGCCGCTGCACTACCTGATGCTGACGCTGCTTGCGACGTCGTGCCTGCTGCCGCTGGTCATCATGACGATGACGTCGTTGAAAACCGAAACCCAGATTTTCGACACGCAGTGGTCGTGGCTGTTCGCGCCGACGCTGGACAACTACCGCTCGGTGGTGCAGGACAACCACATCGATCGCTACATGCTCAACAGCCTGAAGATCTCGCTGTCCGCGACGCTCATCACGCTGATGCTGGGCACGATGTGCGCGTATGCCATGGCGCGTTTTCGCTTCCTGGGACGCGAGCCACTAAGCTACTCCACGTTGATTCTGCGCACACTGCCCCCCGCCGTCCTGGCCGTGCCGGTGTTCGTGATCTGGTTCGCCTGGGGGATCGGCGACACGCTGTCCGGCGTGGTGCTGGTGTACGTGGCCCTGAACCTGCCCTTCACCATCTGGCTGCTGTACGGCTTCATCGACCAGTTGCCGATCGAGCTGGAAGAGGCCGCCGCCATCGACGGTTGCGGCCCGTTCAAGGTGTTCTACAAGATCGTGTTGCCCCTGATCAAGCCTGGCCTGGCCGCGGCCGCCATCTTCACTTTCCGCCTGGCCTGGAACGAGTTCATCCTGAGCTTCATCCTGACCAATCGGATCACGCGAACCCTGCCCGCGTCGATCTCCAACTACATCACCGACACGGGCGTGGAGTGGGGAAAGATCATGGCCGCCGGCGTGCTCATCGCGCTGCCACCGCTGATCTTCACCTTCGTCGCCGCCAAACAGATCATCACCGGCCTGACCGCAGGCGCGGTCAAAGGCTGAACCGAACCGCTCAAGGAACCACACCATGAACAAGCAAACACTGATCGACTCCTGGAACGAATATGTCGCCCCTTCGCAAGCCCTTTCGCCCGAAGAGATGGCCAAACGCGTGGCCCGCTGGGGCGGCATTCCCGCCAGCCCGCGCGCCTTCGTCGACACCTACGTGAAGGGCCACGAGCGCACGCTGTACAGCGTGATCGGCTCCGGCGTCACCGACGACCCCAACTTCAGGCCCAGCATCGCCGCGGCGGAAAATTTCCATGTGGACTACATCGTCGCGCCGAAGGGCTGCGGCGCGGCCATGCATTGGCACGACAGCGAAGAAGTCTTCGTCGTGCAGGCTGGCCGTTGGGAACTCGACTGGATCGATGGTGCCACGGGCAAGACACACACCATCACCCTGGGCCCGCGTGACACCATCAGCGTGCCGCCCTTCGTGCACCGCGCCTTCCGCAGCCTGGATGGTGATGACCCGGTGACGGGCGGGATGCTGGTGTCTGTCCTGGGTGGCAAGACGCCGGGTCGCGTCATGTGGGATGCCGCGCTGGCCGAGAAGGCCAAGGCCGTGGGCGCGGGGTTCGGCCCCGACGGCATGGCGGCCCAGGCCCAGAACACCTGAGCCCGGGGGGACGTCCTTTCCATGAGCACGAAGAACAACGGTCCCGTGGTGCTGGTGCACGGCGCCTGGCATGGCGGCTGGTGCTGGCACGAGGTCGCCGGCAAGCTCGAGCGCCTGGGACGCCGCACCTACGCGCCCACGCTGAGCGGCCTGGCGCACCGCCGTGCCGGACTCACCCGCGACATCAGCGCCGATACCCATGTGAACGATGTCGCGCAGCTCATCGAAGCGCTCGACCTGCAACGGGTCACCCTGGTGCTGCACTCCTATGCGGGACTGCTCGGACCGGCCCTGCTGGAGCGTCTGCGTTCGCGCCTTGTGGAGATCGCCTGGCTCGAAGCGGTGATTTCCACAGCCGGCAAGCCCATGCTGGAGCTCACCACCCCCGAGGCCGCCGAACGCTACGTCAAGGCCGCCACCACCGAGGGCGAAGGCTGGTGGATGCCGCCGCCCGATGCCGCGCAATTCCAGTTGCCTTCGGCGCAGATGCAGCAAGCGGTCGCCAGCCAGCTCACACCGCAACCGCTGCGCAGCTTCGCCGAACCCGTGACCTTGCCGCAGGCCGACGTGACCACGTTCCCTGGTCGATACCTGCTGGCCAGTGACCGGGATCCGCAGCCGTATCTGAAGTACGCGGCCATCGCGCGTGCCGCTGGTTGGCCTGTGCTCGAGGCGCCGGGTGGCCATCTGATGATGCTGACGAACAGCGATGCCGTCGTCGACTTCCTGATCTGAACCGTTCTCGAAAGAATTGAAATGAACCGTGTTGGTGTAGTGGGCCTTGGCGCAATGGGTCTGGGCATGGCGAAGTCGCTTCGCCGTGCGGGTTACGCGCTGGAAGTGTTCGATGTGCGCCCGGAAGCGGCGCAGGCATTTGCCCGCGATGGTGGCCATGCCTGCACCACGCTGGCCGAGCTCGGGGCCGCCAGCGACGTCGTGGTGTCGGTCGTCGTCAACGCAGCGCAGACCGAAAGCGTGCTCTTCGGTGCCGACGGCGTGGCCGCCAGCATGCCGCCCGGCAGCGTCTTCGTCATGTGCTCCACCGTGGATCCCAAGGTCTCGGTAGGCTTTGAAGAGCGCCTGGCACAACTCGGCATCCTGTACATCGATGCGCCCATCTCCGGCGGCGCGGCAAAGGCCGCCAGCGGTGAGATGACCATGATGACCGCCGCCAGGCCCGAAGCCTATGCCAAGGCAGACGACGTGCTCAACGCCATGGCAGGCAAGGTGTACCGCCTCGGCAACTGCGCGGGCTCGGGCAGCAAGGTCAAGGTCATCAACCAGTTGCTGGCCGGGGTGCACATCGCGGCCGCGGCGGAAGCCATGGCGCTGGGGCTTCGCGAGGGCGTGGACGCGGATGCCTTGTACGAAGTCATCACGCACAGCGCGGGCAACAGCTGGATGTTCGAAAATCGCATGGCCCACGTGCTTGCTGGCGACTACACGCCGCTGTCTGCGGTCGATATCTTCGTGAAGGATCTTGGCTTGGTGCTGGACATGGCGCGTTCAAGCAAGTTTCCGCTGCCGCTGTCTTCGACCGCGCACCAGATGTTCATGCAAGCCTCGACTGCCGGTTTCGCGAAAGAGGACGACAGCGCCGTGATCAAGATTTTCCCGGGCATCGAACTGCCCAAGAGCGTGTCATGACCTTGTTGTTGGGCTGCATTACAGATGATTTCACGGGCGCAAGCGATCTGGCGAACAACCTGGTGCGCGCCGGCATGCGGGTGGTTCAGACCATCGGTGTGCCTGCCGGGCCCATCGAGGCCGATGTGGACGCCGTGGTGGTCGCGCTCAAGTCGCGCACCATTGCGCCATCCGATGCCATCGAACAATCGCTGGCGGCCTGGGGCTGGCTCTCCGCACAGGGCGCGCGCCAGATCTACTTCAAGTACTGCTCGACCTTTGACAGCACGCCCAAGGGCAATATCGGCCCCGTGACCGAAGCGCTGATGAACGCCATCGGTTGCGATTTCACGATCGCCACACCGGCGTTTCCCGACAACGGCCGCACGGTCTTCAAGGGCCATCTGTTCGTTGGCGACGTGCTGCTGAGTGAGAGCGGCATGAAGGACCATCCCCTCACCCCCATGACCGATCCCGACTTGGTGCGCGTGCTACAGGCGCAGTGCCATCGCCAAGTAGGCCTGATCGACTACCGGACTGTGGCTTTGGGCGCTGATGCCATTCGCGCTCGAATCGCGGCGCTCAAGGACGAGGGGGTGAGCATCGCCGTGGTGGATGCCCTTTCCAACGAGGATCTCCTTCGCTTGGGTCCGGCGCTGGCGGACATGCGCCTGGTCACCGCTGGATCAGGCGTGGCAATCGGCTTGCCACCCAACCATGGCATTGCGCCATCCGCCAGCGCCGGCGTACTGCCGGTCGCCCAGGGGCTGCAAGCCGTGGTGTCCGGCAGCTGTTCCCAGGCCACCCACCAGCAGGTGGCGAATTTCATCGCCACGGGAAAGCCGGCCTTCGCGCTGGACCCGATGCGGATCGCGGCAGGCGAGGACGTCGAGGGCGACGCTATCGCCTGGGCCACGCCGCTGCTCGCCGAAGGCGCTGGACCGGTATTGATCTATTCCACGGCCACGCCCGAGTCGGTGGCGGCAACGCAGAGCAGACTGGGCGGCATGGAAGCCGGCGCGATGGTCGAACGCTGCATTGCCGCCATCTCACAGCGGCTGGTTTCTCTCGGTGTGCGGCAACTGGTGGTGGCAGGGGGCGAAACCTCGGGTGCCTGCGTGCAGGCGCTGGGTATTGCGCAGTTGCAGATCGGGCCGCAGATCGACCCTGGTGTGCCCTGGTGCTACGCGAGAGTCGGCACCGCCGAAGGTGCGGGCCTGCATCTCACGCTGAAGTCCGGAAATTTTGGCGGCGAAGACTTCTTCACGAAAGCTTTCAAGGTGCTTCCATGAGCGACGCCAAAGCCCGCGAGGAGATCTGCCGCATCGGTGCCAGCCTCTTCGAGCGGGGATACGTTCACGCGACGGCGGGCAACATCAGCGTGCGGCTGGACGACGGCTTCCTGATCACACCGTCCGATGCCTGCCTCGGTTTCCTCGACCCGGCGCGGCTGGCGCGGCTTGACTGGAACCTGCAGCAACGCAGTGGCGATCGGGCCAGCAAGACCATCGCTTTGCACGCCAGCATCTACAAGGCGGCGACTCCATTCGACGCCGGGACGCAATGCGTCATTCACACGCATTCGACCCCCTGCGTGGCTTTGACCCTGCAGCACACGACACCCGAACTGTTGCCCGCACTCACACCGTATTTCGTGATGAAGGTCGGCCACGTGCCGGTGATCGACTACCACCGACCGGGTGCACCCGAAGCTGCCGAGAAGGTGGCGCAAACCATCGCGCATTACGGCGCACTCGGCATCCCCATTCACGCCGTGATGTTGTCCCGCCTGGGCCCCAACGTGTGGCACGACACGCCCAGCGCCGCCATGGCGACGCTGGAAGAGCTGGAGGAGACCGCCAGGCTGTTGCAGCTTGCCGGGCCCCATGCGGCGCCACTTGAATCCTCACACATCGAAGACCTGCGCCGCCACTTTGGTGCCCGCTGGTAGGAGAACCACGTCCATGCCCCGTTTTGCCGCCAACCTGTCGATGCTCTATCCGGAACTCGATTTTCTCGATCGCTTCGAAGCCGCTGCGAAGGATGGATTCCAGGCCGTCGAATTTCTGTTTCCTTATGCCTACCCCGCTCAGGAGCTCTCGTCTCGGTTGAAGGCCCATGGCCTCCAGCAGGTTCTCTTCAACATGCCGCCGGGCAACTGGGACGCTGGTGAACGCGGCCTGGCCTCGCTGCCCGGTCGAGAAGCCGAATTCCGGGAGGGCGTGCACAAAGCCCTGGAATATGCCGCTGCGCTCGACTGTCCCCGGTTGCATGCGATGGCCGGTCTGGTGCCCGAGGGTGTGCGGCGCGAAGACGTGCAGCCGGTCTATCTGGACAACCTGCGCTGGGCCGCCGAGCAAGCGGCAAAGAGGGGCTGCGACGTGCTCATCGAACCCATCAACGCACGCGACATGCCGCACTTCTTTCTGAGCCGCCAGGACCAGGCACACCAGATCATCGAGATGGTCGGGATGCCCAACCTGAAGGTGCAGATGGACCTGTACCACTGCCAGATCGTCGAAGGCGACCTGGCCATGAAGCTGCGCCAGTACCTGCCGACCGGACGCGTCGGTCACCTGCAGATCGCCGGTGTGCCAGAGCGACACGAGCCGGACATCGGTGAAGTGAACTACGGCTATTTGTTCGATTTGATTGACGAGATGGTCGCGGCAGGGCAGTGGGACGGTTGGGTCGGTTGCGAGTACAGACCTCTCCGAGGGGCGGTGGCAAACGGCACGTCGGATGGCGTCAAATGGCTGCACGCTTCATCCGTTGTGGTGTTGGGTTCCACCGATCTCTGACCCTAAGGGGGCACGTCAAGAGTCTTGGGCTTACGGCATAAACCAGTCCAAGTATTTGTCTGCCCCCCCGTTCGACTCAAAGATGTCGGTGAGGCATTGTCACGTTGGCGATGCTGTAAGGTTGCCGGATGACAAAGTCGAAGTCGCCGTATCACGGCCATCGGTTCCCGGCGGTGGTGATCAGCCAGGCGGTGCGCTGGTACTACCGGTTTCAGCTGAGCCTGCGTGACATCGAAGAGCTGATGTTCGAGCGCGGCGTGGTCCTCAGCTACGAGACGATCCGTCGCTGGTGCGACAAGTTCGGCGCCAGCTTTGCGCACCGGGCCAAGGCTGTGCGCCGCAAGCCGGGGTCCACCTGGCATCTGGACGAGATGTTCGTGACGCTGCGCGGTGAGCCCTACGTTCTGTGGCGCGCCGTTGATCAGCATGGCGCCGAGCTCGACGTCCTTGTACAGAAGCGCCGCGACAAGGGTGCAGCCAAGCGCTTCTTCAAGCGCGTGCTGGCCGCCTGCCCTGAGGTGCCCTGCAAGATCGTGACCGACCAGTTGCGCAGCTACCCGGCAGCCAAGGCCGACATCCCTGCGCTTGCGAAAGTCAGGCATGTCTTCGTGAAAGCCTGCGCGCGGGTGAACAACCGTGCCGAGAACAGCCATCAGCCCACCCGTGAACGGGAGCGGCGCATGAGGGGCTTTCGCAGGCTCGCGCGCGCCCAGGCTTTTCTCTCAAGCTTCGGTCCGATCCGCCAGCACTTTGCGATCAAGCGCCATCTGCTACGCGCATCGCTGTACCGCAAGCAACTGGCCGCGCGCTTTGACGCATGGCGCTCTTTCACCGGCCTTGCCCAAGATCCGTCCACCGCCTTCTGAACCGCAACGCCACCTGCCCGTGCTGCGCCTTCTGGCCGTTAACGTGACAATGCCACAAAATCTGCTAGCGTCCGTTTTCTGTGGGTGTTTCTGCGTCAGACTAACGAAGTCCACGGAATTCGCTAGTGTACGGATACAGCCGCAGTGCCTTGCGCCGCTCCTGTACGACCAGTCCTTCCTTTTTGCGCCTGATGTACCTGACCAGATCGCGCATGTGCGCGCAGCGCTTGATCGTCTCCGCCTCAATCCACCAGACGTCTCCCGGATGGGTACTGCAAATATCTGCGCCCTGCGCAAGCCAGGCGGCCCGCCAATACGGCGACAAGACGTCCTGCTGATTCAGGTCCAGGCACGGGTAGCAGTACCAAAAGCGGCGCGAGACCACCAGGGTTTGTGGCGCCATCGCGTCTATCACCCTGGCCGGAAGTCGGCACAACATGGCCAGGCGTTGCAGCGCTTGGCCCTGCGGTGGCCTGCTCACCAGCCACAAACCTTCATGATCCAGACTCACTCCTGCCGCCGATGCCAACTCGTCCACGCGGATTCTGTATCGGGCTGCGATACGACCAAACCAGCTGCCAAATGCCTCGTCATCAAATGGCCGCGGCACGACCGGCCAAGACCTATACATTGGCATGAGCAACCGTCTCCAGGTGCATCAGTGTGATGGCCTCGCTGCCATCGAGGATGGCAAGTTCGGCCGCATCCGAAAGCATCCGGGATACGTCGCCAAGAAGCCCATCGCTGGCCGCGAGCAAGTACTGCACGATCTCTCGCTGAGTGAGCTGAGACGCTCGATTCAGCGGCAACAATGCCTCGAAACCGCTCAGGAGGCGCCGGAAGTCCTCCGACTCCGTCCAGCGTGGGAGTTCGAACGGCGTGAAGCGGCTGCAGATCTGCGCATCGGTATGAAAGGCCACGGGCGCATCGTTGGTGCCCATTGCGACGATGCTGATCTTCAGTTCGTTGGCCAGGTACTTCAGCAAATTCAACGACGCGCGTTGCTCCCGGTGACTGCCGGCCAGAAGATGGTGGACCTCGTCGACGATCAGCATGCGCGGCTGCATGCGACGCAGGACGTCGCAGGTCACTTGTTCCAAGCTCGCGAGGGTCGAGTTGGAGCCCTGGGGGGCACCGATCACGGACAGGAGAGCACGATAAAACCTGCGCTGGTCCGGCGTCGGCGGCATCTGCATCGCAATCACCGTGCGTTGCTCAACACCTCTGGTGGCATCGAAACTCGGTGGGTTCGAGCGCAAGAACTTGCGCATGATCAAAGTCTTGCCGATATTGGACGGCCCGTGCAGGACCATACACGGCATGCGCTCGCGCTCGGGCGTCTCCAGCAACCTGCGCAACCGCCGCAAGGCCTCTGTCGCTCTGGGATAGTCAATCCAGCGATCCACCTGCAGCGCGCGAATCCGCTCGTCCTGCGGCAAATCCAGCATCTTCCTGGCCGTTGGGTGCAGATGGTCGCGCGCCATCACCAAATCTCCACTGCGAAAGGCTCCACGGGCTTGCTGTAGTCGACAACACCGTCCGGTTCGGTCCCGCGCTCGGGCGACGTCCACGGCATCTCAGGCGGCTTACCGCCCTTGACACGGCGGACCTGTTGCTTGGCCCGCTTGACGATCTGGCGTTGTTGCCCGATCGCCTTGAAAACAAGCTCCTCGGACAAGCGCGGCTCGTTGCCTGCTCGCAGCGCCCTGACCGCCGCGCGCTGCTCCCACAAGCTGATGCTTGGCCGGCGCAGGTCGGCATAGCGTGCCTCGACGTAGTTGCGGCCATCCGCGCTGGCGTAAATTCGTGACAGATCCTCTGGGTGGTAGCGCACTCGCACCCGGTGGCCTTGTTCACGCCAGACCACAAAGACCGGATGCCAGTAACGGATGTAGAACAGGATCAGCCCGTCGGCCTGAATCGAGCGGGAGACCAACGGCATGAAATTGATCAACACCCTCTGTGCCTCATCGGCTCCTGGCGCGATGCGTTTGGGCGGGCGCGACTCGACCAATGAATTCCACGCGGCCAAAGGCGTGCCTCCGAAAAGCCCTCGGTGTTCGCTGTGGTGGTACTTCTGCCCGATTTCCAACGCCAACCAGCACTCGAACTCCGCCAGGGTCAAGCAGGCCTTCTCCTCGGGCTTGCGCTCCTTGCGCCCACGCGTTGTGTTGCCGGTCGCGCCAGGCAACCCCTTCAGGCGCTGCATCAACGTGCCATTGAGGCGCTCGATGTGGCCCCCATAGTGCGGCTTGCCCACCGGGCGGTACATCAGCTCGATGCCGTACTGCGCACACCCCATGCGCAGCGCGCGGCTGCGGAACTCCGCCGCGTTGTCCAGATGCAGGCACTGGGGTACTCCGAACACCGGCCAATCCATCTGCAGGCCCAGATGCTCGAGCCAGGCCTGCTTGGGCTGCACGATCCGACTGATCAGCAGCGCCACCGTCGCGGCACTGGGGCGCTCAAGGCCGACAAAGAAGGCCGGGACGGTGCGAGTGGCCAGGTCAATGGCCAGCGTCAACCAGGGCCTGCCGATCGGCTGCCTTGTCACGCGATCCACGATGATCACATCCGCTGGCGTATGGTCGATCTGAACAATCTGCAGCGGCCAGCTCGCGCCGAAGCTGCCCGGCGCGATCTGGGCATCGGGACTGGCAGCCAGCAGCGTGAGTTCGGCCAGACGGTAGGCTGCGATTCGACGCGCAACGGTGTTTCGCCCTGGTGTTTTCAATTCCAATTGCCTGCAGCGCCGCCGCACTTCATTGAACACATCCAGTGCCGGGTGTGCCAGTTCACGCTGCTGAGGAAACCACTGCTCTACGACTTCGGTCACGACGGCTTCGACAGCATCGGCCAGACGCTTCGGATTCTTCAGGCGCCCTCGAGGCGAGGGCGCAAGTGAGCTCGTCACCGGATCACGCAGAAATCGCTCGCGCAAGCGGTACACCGTTGTCCAGTGCATGCCCAGCAACTGCCCTGCCCGCTCGGCCTGGGCCTGAGTCATGGGTGCGCGACCGAGCGGGCGCAGCACGCGTGCAATGCGTTCTTCCCGTTCGGTGATCCCCTCAGCTTCGCTCATCTGCAGGCTCCTTGCAAAGGACACTAGCAGATTTTGCGAAACCATGGATGTCACTAGCCGATTTCATGGACACGCGAATCACCTCCGTCGCGCCTGCGCAACAAAGCACCCCTTTCCTCATCGTATGAAAATCCCCAGAAAAATCAACGCCTTACGCAGAATTTGTGACTAGCGGATTTCGTGGATCTCACTAGCGGACTTTGTGGACTTCGACAGTGGCCGCCCGCCCTTGGCTGAAGGTGTCATCACGGGCAGCAATGGCGCAATCTTCTTGTACAGCGCCGCGCTGATTTCTTTGTTTCTGATTCGTCCCATCGCTCGTCAAACGCATGCCCCGCGCTTGGCGATGACAGGGTTTTGTTAGCCGCTCTAAAAATGGGAGATGCTGCGCGGTAGACTGACGCTTGGCCGGTCATCCTCCCTCCTCCCTTAACTGGACCGGCCCTTCAGCGCCACGCACTCCGTGCGGTGGCGTTTTTTTCGACTTGCGTCTCCCGTGCTAGTCGTCGTCGCCACTTCCCGAGAATGAGCAGGATGACGAAGCGTCGCTCGACGGCTCTGGCGTTGGGCATTCAGGCTCGAGGCAGGATGAGTGCTTAGGTGGCGAAGCCTCGGAGTCCTGCGCTCCGCTCAATGCAGATCCAACCGCCGCGCCCAGAAGCGAGCCTCCCGCCAGGAATCCCAGCGCTGTACTGCCCGTGACCGCGCCGACCACTGCCGAGGTCACGATGACGTCCTTCTCGCGGGACGTCGGCGCCGCTGAATACGGGGCGGCCCGTGGCAGGTCGGCCCGCGTGTTCAGACGGGCCGCAGTGACCTCGCTCACAAAAAACGCATGCCTGCGTCGTTGCGCCGGAACGATCGCTTGCGCGGATGCCACCTTCGCAGCCTTCCGGAGCAGCCAGGCATTGATCGCCCATGCCAGCATGCGTATTTCAGCGATCGTGGACGCCCGTTTCAGGCTGATCGCGGACGGCGTTTCAGTGTGATCGTGGACGATCAAGGCGCACGCGAGTGACGGTGTTGATGGTATCGCAATCGTCCACGATCGCGGTGAAGGCGAGCGAGTTGTCCACGCTGGCGAGCATCGCCGGGGTGGGCAACTCGGCGCCGAAGGTGATGGTTTTTGCTCCCTCAACGATGCAGACTTGTCCACGGCGGCGGGCGGCGCCTGGGGCCAACG